>OHQX01000013.1_pt1 | contig 94686 bp, 70 predicted proteins | sample 1578251 | NCBI WGS metagenome assembly OHQX01 (sample SAMEA3879507, study PRJEB24766) | human gut metagenome | biome: human-associated habitat; feature: feces | place: USA | collected 1985/1987
TATTTCTTTACTTAATTTAATTTGATGAATATTATATTATCTCTCTATCTTGAACTCTGCTTGTTATCGTAAGTCTATCACTTCGGCATTTGGGAATTTCTTTTTATCAAACTTGAATGTCGCATTGTCCAGCGGCTGGTTGGTTTGGTAAGAAGTGACGATAATCTCATTTGCCGATTTATTACTTTGTTCTACCTTTATATATAAAGGCTGATATGTTTGGGAAACGAACAAGGTGATGGATGTGATATCCTGTTTATTCTCCGGAGTCAGTATCACTTCAAACCCCTGTTTGCCGTTACGGCTTTTGATCCCTGTATACTTATAATTATATCCGCTTTTGTAAATGGATAACAGTGCATAAGGGTTGATGGTTTGCAACTCTTCCGGAGTAGGATTGCTCACATTCACTTCTTCGCTGCTTTCCAGATAACTCCATTGCGTTGTTCCGTCAAACCAGCTTTGTATTCCGCCACTGTTCAGATAGAACCGGTTGCCTTTTAGCAATAAGGTTCCATTTCCTGTCCCTCCAAAGGTGGCACGGATGCCTCCGGCCTGTTGCAGGGCATTGGCGGTTTTGTCCAATATCTCCCGTGCCTGTTTGTCCTTTTGTGCGGATAGGCTGACTGAAAGGAAAAGGATTAATACCAGTAAATATGTTCTTTTCATTTTTATCATAACATTATTAAACAACTTATTGTTGCAGATTGTTCAATTTCATTTCCAGGTCTGTTTCATCCATGCAGAGTACGTCACGCGCCTTGCTTCCTTGAGTGGGGCCAACAATTCCAGCTTTTTCCAGTTGGTCCATGATACGCCCCGCACGGTTATAGCCGATAGAGAACTTGCGTTGGATTAATGAGGTAGAGCCTTGCTGGTGAATCACGACCAGTCTGGCTGCATCTTCAAACATAGGGTCTAACCGGTTCATGTCTACTTCGCCAACGCTGCTTTCACTCTCTTCGCCTACATATTCGGGCAACATGAATGCGGTGGTGTATCCTTGTTGTTTACTGATGTAATTGGCTATTTTTTCCACTTCAGGAGTATCCACGAATGCACATTGCACACGTACCGGATCATTACCTTGCAAGTAAAGCATATCTCCCTTACCAATCAGCTGCTGTGCTCCCGAACGGTCCAGAATAGTACGTGAGTCCATCATGGCAGCTACACGGAAGGCAACACGTGCCGGGAAGTTAGCTTTGATAGTACCGGTAATAATGTTCGTTGTCGGACGCTGGGTCGCGATAATGGCATGTATGCCTACTGCACGTGCCAACTGGGCGATACGGCAGATAGGTAATTCCACTTCCTTACCCGCAGTCATAATCAGGTCACCGAACTCATCAATGATAATCACTATGTAAGGCATGAAGCGGTGTCCTTTTTCCGGATTCAACTGCCGGTTGATGAATTTCGCGTTATATTCCTTAATATTACGGCAACCGGCTTTACGCAGCAAGTCGTATCGGCTGTCCATCTCTATACATAGTGAGTTCAAGGTTTGTACCACTTTGGTAACATCGGTGATAATCGCGTCTTCTCCATCCGGCAGCTTGGCCAGAAAATGCTTCTCAATCGGAGCATAGATAGCGAACTCCACCTTCTTGGGGTCTACAATTACAAACTTAAGTTCTGCCGGATGCTTCTTATATAATAAAGAGGTCACGATGGCATTCAATCCTACGGACTTACCCTGTCCGGTAGCGCCGGCTACCAACATGTGGGGGGCTTTTGCCAAGTCCACCATAAAGACTTCGTTCGTAATGGTCTTGCCTAATGCCACAGGCAGCTCATAGGTGGTTTCTTGGAACTTTTTGCTGTTCAGGATGGATTTCATCGGTACAATGCGCGGATTGGCATTCGGAACCTCAATACCGATAGTGCCTTTGCCCGGTATCGGAGCAATGATGCGGATACCCAGTGCCGACAAACTTAATGCGATATCATCCTCCAAGTTCCTGATTTTAGAGATACGTACCCCCTCTGCCGGAGTAATTTCGTATAATGTGATGGTAGGACCTACACTTGCCTTGATGGAACTGATTTCAATACCGAAGCTACGTAAAACCTTGATGATGCGGTCTTTGTTGGCGTTTTGCTCTTCCATGTCAATATTAGGACCATCATCTTCATATTCATTTAGCAAATCCAAACTAGGGAATTTGTAGTTTTCCAAATCCAGACGAGGGTTGTATGGTGGAAGTACGGGACCTTTGTACGCCTCGTCTTCTTCATTTGTTTCTTCACTGATTGAAAAATCAGGTTCATCTGTATTTTCAACTTCCTCTTCTTCGTTTGTGTAGGCAGGTTCTTCTATCACTGCCGGTTCGGTAACCTGCTTGCTCTCAAAAGGGAAGGGCACTTGTTCTTCCACTTCCTCTTCTTTCTTTGTCGGTTGTTCTAATTCGAAATCTACGATAGCGGGACCGGGATTAGAGAATTCTTTCCTGGATTCTTCCTTCCGGGGAGCTTCTTTAATCGGATTTTCTTCAGTCGCAGAAATTGTTTGATCCTCTTTTTTCTTTCGTCTGAAACTGGGACGCAGTGCTTTACGGATAACCAGTATGGTTTCGTTACTTAAATAGATAAAGAACAATAGTGCCGCTATGAACAGCAATAATCCCAAACCTGGAATCCCAATTTGTGAAATCAGCCAATTGCTTACATTATGTCCGTGCAATCCCCCCGGATAGATAAAACTATCCCCAAAGGTGCCGTCAAAAATAAATCCCAATGTGATAGAGAACCAGATGAGCAGGATAGAACAGGACATAAACCATTTCCAGATACGGAACTGGTAAGCTTTCATTAATTTCATACCCACTACGGCCAGGAATAAAATGATAAAATAAGCAGCTAAGCCGAAACATTCGTTTATAAGGAATTCGGCAAGTTGTGCACCGCGTGCTCCGGCGTAATTTTTTACATGATTGGCGGTTTGCATCAGTTCACCCGGCTGCTGATTATCCAAAATACTTTGGTCGGCGGCCCCCGTAAAGAAGAAAGAGGTAAATGCCAGTAACAGATAAACTGCAAAAATTACACTGATCAATCCGATTACAAAATGTGTGGTTTCGTTCTTTAAAAAAGCGGAGAATCGTTTGGTAGATACCTTTTTAGGCTCTGTCTCCTTATCTGATTTTTTCTTTGCCATAGGTCTTCGTTCTATTTATTATTTCGCAAATGTACATGAAAAACATTAATTATTGCCTTATTTAATCTCTTTTTTCTTAACTTTGCGATTCAATTTTAATGTTTATGGAAAAGTACAGTCAGGTGATATTTGACAAAAATACAGTAGAGTTTGTAACGGTAGCCGCCGAATTTTGTGGCTTTCTGGAACGTGCCCGTGATATGAAACGCTATGACTTTGTAGATACCGCCTTAAAAATACTTCCGTTGCTTTATTTGAAAGCGACTTTGTTGCCTCCGTGTGAGCCGATAGGAGAGGACGAACCCGAAACCTTCGTTACCGAAGAAGATTATGAACTGATACGTAGGGCTATAGCCGGTGTGTTAGGAGCCAAGGATGATTATCTGGAAGTGTTCTTGCCGGATATGGTGTACAGTGACACGCCCATCAAAAAATGTATTTCAGAGGATTTGGCAGATATCTATCAGGATTTGAAGGACTTTATCAGTGTGTTCCAACTGGGACTGAATGAGACGATGAACGATTCTTTAGTGGTCTGCAAGGAACATTTCAGAGAGTTTTGGGGACAACGGCTGGTAAACACTATGCGTGCTTTGCATGATGTGAAGTACAGCCCTGCCGATGATGGCGAGGAGGAAGAAATGGAAGATGAGAATTCATTATTATGAAACAAATAAAGAAAACGATTACTAAAGCCGAGATAGCAGCAATGCCCAAGGTGCTTTTTCCGGGACGCATCTTCGTGATTTATACCGAGAGTGAGGCCGAAAAAGCGGTAGCCTATTTGAAAGACCAACGCATAGTGGGAGTGGATACGGAAACACGCCCTTCTTTTAAACGCGGTACTACCCATAAGGTAGCTTTGTTGCAAATATCTACGCAAGATACCTGTTTCTTGTTTCGCCTGAACCGGATAGGTATGCCCGATTCTCTGCAAGAGTTTTTGATGAGCGATACCTTGAAGATAGGTTTGTCTCTGAAAGACGATTTTAACTCGTTGCGGAAACGTGAGGATGTGCATCCCGACCGGGGAAACTGGATAGAGTTACAGGACTATGTAGGACGATTCGGCATAGCTGACCGGAGTCTGCAAAAAATCTTCGCCAATTTGTTTGGCCAGAAGATTTCAAAAAGCCAGCGTCTTTCCAATTGGGAGGCGGAGGTGCTCAGCGAGGGACAGAAACTATATGCAGCCACGGATGCGTGGGCTTGTGTGGAAATTTACAATTGCCTGACGGAATTGGAACGTACGGGCGGTTATGAGATAACAGAGGAAGAACCAATAGAAACAACAGTAAATACAAATGGCTTATAAGAAAGTATACCTGAAACCGGGTAAGGAAGAGTCGTTAAAGCGTTTTCATCCGTGGGTATTCTCCGGAGCTATCCAGCGCATTGAGGGAGAACCCGAAGAAGGCGAGATAGTGGATGTGTACACTTCGAAGAAAGAGTTTATAGCTTGCGGGCATTTCCAGATAGGAAGTATTGCCGTGCGCGTGCTCTCTTTCAAGGAAGGTGAGATTGATCATGAATTTTGGAAGCATAAACTGGAAGTGGCATACGATTTGCGCCGCAGTTTGGGTTTGGCCGGTAATCCTGCAAACAATACTTACCGTCTGGTTCATGGCGAAGGAGACAACTTGCCGGGCTTGATTATTGATGTATATGATCATACAGCTGTGATGCAGGCACATTCGGCCGGAATGCATGTTTACCGTATGGAGATAGCCGATGCCTTGTCCGAGGTGATGGGGGATGTAGTCCGGAACATTTATTATAAATCAGAAACCACATTGCCTTTCAAGGCGGATTTGGGACCGGAGAATGGTTTTATCAAGGGGGGAAGCTCCGAAAACATAGCGATGGAATACGGCTTGAAATTCCATGTGGATTGGCTGAAAGGTCAGAAAACAGGCTTTTTTGTGGATCAGCGTGAGAACCGCCATTTGTTGGAGCGTTATGCCAAAGGGCGTAATGTATTGAATATGTTCTGCTATACAGGAGGCTTCTCTTTCTATGCCATGCGTGGAGGCGCGAATCTGGTACATTCGGTAGACAGTTCGGCAAAAGCTATTGATCTTACCAATATGAACGTGGAATTAAATTTTCCGGGTGATACCCGTCATAAGGCGTATGCTGAGGATGCTTTTAAATACCTGGATCGTATGGGGGATCAATATGATTTGATAATTCTTGACCCTCCTGCATTTGCCAAACACAAGGATGCTCTCCGCAATGCATTGCGCGGCTATACGAAATTGAACGCTAAAGCATTTGAGAAAATCAAACCGGGAGGCATTCTGTTTACTTTCTCTTGTTCGCAGGTGGTGGATAAGGTGAATTTCCGTAATGCGGTATTTACAGCTGCCGCACAAAGCGGACGTAGTGTGCGTATTCTGCATCAATTGACCCAGCCGGGAGATCATCCCGTAAATATTTACCATCCTGAAGGAGAGTATTTGAAAGGGCTGGTGCTGTATGTGGAATAATTTGATTGGTTTGTATAATCATATATAGTACAAAGGCGTTTTTACAGAATTTGAAACTGTAAAAGCGCCTTTAAAATTTAAATGATGTTAATTGAAAGCAAATAATTGTAGTGTTATTATGTTTGATAACATAAAACTACTTATCTTTGCACTGTGTTTTTCATGGTATTAGATTTAAGGTTAATAAAGATTGGGTGTCTGGGATAGATACCCTTCTTTTTTTATATATGATATAGGCCGTTTTTTTAGGCTTCTTCTTCCTGAAAAAAAAGATTTGCTCTGTTTTTTCTTCCACTTCTTACATTTTCTCTTTTGGGGTGACAGCCCTCTGTTGGTTCTTCTTCAATGCTGGCGGCATAGTTCGTTCTGCCTGGGTTTAAAGCTTTATATACGCTTTCCTAAGTCTTTTCGGGCTGATGATTAAGGGGATTTGTACGGTTATGTAGTACAGACTCCGGCAGTGGACTATACAGTCGCCTATAGTAGACTGTATAGTCTATTCCAATCGTCTGTACAGTCCACTGCCGGAGTCTGTATTAGGTGGCTGGAAGAAAAAGCTTAATGTAACAGAAGAAAATGCTTAGATGACGGGTTATAACATCTTGGTAATTATAGTGTTGGTATAAACATGAAAGTAGTATAAATGGGTTGCCTCAATCATGAAGCTCACGGTGGCGCGTTATATAGAAACAGGAGGTGCTGAAGTAATTTCTGATATATTTTAACTGTGCCAGTACAGGATATAACTTTCGTGGCCGCAGATGGAACTTTTGTTGGTAGTGTGGGTTGATGAACCATAATTGTCTGTCGGTTATTTCGTATCCATACTTTTCAGCAAGTTGTTCAAAGGTGTCTATGGTCATGCGGCAGCGTTTGATGTCTGATAATTCTTCAATACATGATGGCGTTTCATGGAAACATCTGAGCAGAAACCGATAGAGTATACCGGGACATAAATGAATGAAAGGGAGAGAGGAGACGAACCGGTTGTGGCAAATTTGCTGATGTCCGCCAAATGGCATTTGCCAAGACGGGAATCCCCAGAATATGATGCCTCCCTTAGCTAGAAGAGGAGAGAGGCAACGGAAGAATTCTTCTTTGTTACTGATGTGTTCAATAACATCGTGTATCAGGATGAGCTGGTAACGGGAAGCTGAGGAAAAGTTGAAGAAATCCGTTGTGGTGAATTCTCCTTTGTAGCCGGAGGCGGCGAAGAAGGTTTCTGCCTGGTGTATGCGACTGGCTGCACGGTCTATTCCTGTTACCTTGCAGCCTAGTTCGGCAAAGGGAAGCAGGTTGCCTCCTTCTCCGCAACCTATTTCCAGTATGTGGGTGGAAGGGCTGAGGGAGATAAATTGCTTCACATAGTCTATATAGAAACTACGGGACGTATTCGCCAGCTCGTTAAAATAACATTGTCTGTCTTTATGTCTTTTTTGCATGGTTGTTTTTTTTATCTTATAGATACAAGGATGGACAAAAGACTGCATGAAGTTTCCTTAATAATTCCAGCGCACCCCCAATTGCAGGTTGAAATGGAGCGGGTGTTTGTCACGTATGGTGTTTTTAAAGCTGCCGTCCTTGAAATAAAAAACTGTTCCGGGCTCAATGAAAGCACCTAGGGTGGGATTTATATTATATTGTATTCCCAATGCGGCGTGTAGGGAGAATTGGAACGGTTTTATTTTCAGATTCTCTGTACTGGAATAGATTTTCTCTTTCTGAACGATGAAATCTTGTTCCAGTTTACCCGAAACGGATTTGTCTATTGTGCCTCCTCCTGTGGCATAAAAGGAAAAGGTGCGGGTGGTATAAAGCCGGCGGTCTAATTTCACGGACAAGCCTATGTAGTGGAGCTTTTGTCGTTTAACCCACTTGGAATCTTCTCCTATGGAACTCTCGGACGACAGATAGGTGTATTGCAGTCCCGCGCTGACCCCCCAGTGCCTGCTTATAGATTTACGGAGCGAAAGCTCAATGCTGACGGGGAGATTATAATGGGTATATTCTGTCATGGGCCGTCCCGTGTTGTCATTTGCTATTTGTAGTAGAGCTTCGTAAGCTTGTGCATCGGGAAAGTCCGATGGATATTCCTGCAAATAGTCTTTGAAGTCACTCCAATACATAATTTCATCCTTATGAGAACTCCCTATGTCTCCCCGGGAAAAAGTTTTGTTTATGAAGCCGGTACTTGCTCCGTTATTGCCGGCAGATATGGCAAGTGCCAAAGTATATCCGGAACGCTTATACGGTAATGCAAAGTGCTTGTGTCCGGAAGGGCGCTTGTGTACAGATTCTGTATCCCGGATTGTATCTTGTACCGGGGGCATACATTCTGTTTCTATATTATTTGCCGTATCGGTGTGGATACTTGTTTGGATTGGCGGCCTTGTCAAGGAAGCTGTCTTTGATTTTGTCCTGTCCTGTAACAGTTTGTTTTCAGGCATAATGGAAGGGCTGCCTGTAATGCTTCTTGGCTGGTATGCCGGTAAGGATACAACAGGTGAGGCTGCTTTATGTATTTCTGTCTGTAAAAAATAAAAAGTAGTGGCAAAAGGTATGAATATCAAGAAGAAAACGGCTGCTATACGCATCGTTTTCATCCTTCTTCTCTTATGTAGATAGGGAGTGAAAAATTCCGTTTGAAAATGATTCCAATCATTTCCTGGGAGTGGCTTTTCGTATTCGTTAACCCGTTGTTTCAAGTGGTCTATCCACGGTTCTTCTTCCTGTTTCATAATGATTGTCGAGTTAAGTATTCTTTAATTTTCTGAGCAAGTATACATTTGGCGCGGTACAGTTGTGAGGAGGATGAATGTTCGTTAATGCCTAATGTCTTCGCAATCTCCTTATGAGGCATTTCCTCGAATACGGCCAAGTTCAGTATGGTGCGATAGCCTGTCGGTAATTCAGCTATGAATTTCATCAGGGTTTCAATAGGAATTGAAATCATATCTTCTTCGTCCACAGGTTGCATGTTTTCTTCCAGGTCATCTACAGAAAGGAAAGAGCTGTTTTTCTGTTTGCGGAGATGGTGCAAGGAGGTGGTTACCATGATACGGGTGATCCAGGATCTGAATCCATGCAGGTCGGTGGCATGTAGCTGGCCGATGGCGGAAAACACTTTGACGAATCCATCGTGCATGACGTCCAGTGCCGAATCTTCGCCTACATAGCGATAGCACACTCCATACATTTGGCGGGAGAAGAGCCTGTATATGGTTTCCAAAGCTTCCCGCTTTCCGGCTTTACATCCCTCTATTAGTTCTGTGTCATTCATTCTTCTTTTGTCATGTTATTATATGAAGATACAGGAGAGGGTAAAAGACTGCATGGAAACAGAAGTTTTTCTGAAAATAAATGTAAAAAGAAGATAATTGTCTGCATTTGTTAGGTTAAAACAAAACAGATGAAAAATATGAGAATACAACTTTATGCAACACTGGCTTGCTTTCTTTTAACTTTGGTCACAACTTACGGGCAGGGCTGAAAACCTTATGTGGAAGCAGGGATGAATGATTGTATGGCGAACGTTTCATTGTTTATAATCCGTACTGCATATGGTTCGGAAGCGGAAAAGATAAATCTGCTTGCAGGATTGTTGCAGGAGGCAGGATTACAAGGCGAGATTAAGGTTGCCTGTGGAGTGGAAGTACTAGGTTGTTTGTTTGGGCTTAAGCACTATCAGTCAGTTATTTCTGGATTTTCCTATCATAGCGGGGCAGACAGGAATATCAGCCTGTCAATACGCTGGATGGTAAAAAGATGGTTTTGAAAGAGAGGAAGCGACAGGGTAAAAATTGGTTGAAATGGTTGAAAAGTTGGTCATCCTTTGAAAAAGGGAAGGCCGGCTTTTCTTATTTTCCATCGGAGGATTTACATTTGTGGTATTTAAAACCTATAAAATGAATGATATGAAAGGAAAACAGGGTATGGTTTGTATGGGCTTGTTGCTGGTGCTCTCTTCTTGTCACACCGGTAAGCAAATCACAGCTTCTGGATTACAGCGGAAGGATTTTCAAACAGAAGTGAATGGGCAGCATACCGATTTATTTACATTGAGCAACAAGCAGGGAATGGAGGTCTGTATCACAAACTATGGGGCACGGGTGGTTTCTATCCTTGTCCCCGACAGAAATGGAAAACGGGAGGATGTGGTGTGCGGATTTTCCACGATTACTGAATATATGGAGCAACGGCAGAATTTTGGTTCTACGGTGGGGCGTTATATAGGACGTATTCTGAATGCGCGTTTCACGCTGGATGGAGTAGAGTATAAGCTGGTCCCTAACAATGGGAAGTCCGGGCATATATCACATGGAGGGAATCCCGGCTTTGCCGATAGAATATGGAAAGTGGAGCAGGCAGATACACATAGGGTCCGTCTGTCTTATCTTTCTCCTGATGGAGAAAATGGTTTCCCCGGAAACCTGAAAGTGACGTTGGTCTATAGTCTTGGTGAGGATGATAATGCGTTGGATTTGACATACGAGGCAACTACGGATGCACCCACGGTACTTAATCTTTCCCATCATTCTTTTTTTAATATTTCGGGAAATTTTACGAAAAGCGTGGAGGACCAGCAACTTTGGGTAGACGCAGATCGTTTTACTCCATACGATGATAAGAAATGTGTTACAGGAGAATATCTTCAGGTGGCCGGTACTCCCCTTGATTTTCGTATGCCGCATGCTATCGGAGAATGTATAGATGCGGATCATCCCCAATTGAAGGTGGTAAACGGATATGATCATACTTGGGAATTGAATACGAAAGGAGATGATACAAGGCCGGCTGCCTGGGTGTATGATCCAGCAAGCGGGCGTAAGATGGAGATCTTCACCACCGAGCCGGGAATGCAAATTTATACCGGTAATGGACTGAAAGGAAAAATGACAGGTAAAGGGGGGATAGCTTATCCTTTCCGTTCGGCGGTATGTTTCGAAACGATGCATTTTCAAGATAGCCCCAACCAGCCCGGATTTCCTAGTACTGTACTCCGTCCGGGAGAGGTCTTTCGTAGTCATACGGTTTATAAGTTTGAATAATTGGTGCATCCGTCAACTGGCTGATGTGCCAATTAGCGGTGCTATATATGCCCATACGGTTATTGGTATATTGGTAAATTGACATGTCAGCAAATTTTTTTTTCATTTTGATGTAACGTTTCCCTACCTCTATGTGTCATACTGGTGAACATGGAACAAAATAGATTTGAAATAGAGGCAAAACGAATGCGGCCGGCTTTGTTAAGAATGGCTATCCGTTATTTGGAAGACTCCGACGAGGCAGAAGATGCAGTGCAAGATGCACTGCTGAAACTTTGGTTTCTTCGTGACCGTCTGGACCAATACCGCAGCGTGGATGCATTGGCTATTGTTATAACCAAGCATTTGTGCATCAACCGTCTGCGAGGCACTCGGATAGAGAAAGTCGATTTGGAGCAGGGCATCAGCATTGGTGGAGGTGAAAATCCTGAAATGAAACTGGTAGAGGAAGAGAATATGCAGGAGATACTGGAAGTAATAGGTACTTTGCCTGACTTGCAACAGTCTATTCTCCGCATGAAGCACCTGGAAGGTTTCGAAGTAGAGGAGATAGCCCGTCTCACAGGAAGTACGCCGGTGGCGGTACGAACCAATTTGTCGAGAGCTAGAAAAAGAGTAAAAGAACAATTTATGATACACAGTAAGGTATGGAATTAGATAAGAGGAATATAGAAGAATACATTAACCGTTTCCTGGAAGGGGAAACCACGAATGCTGAGGAGCAGGCTATTTATCGCTTCTTCCATACAGGGGATGTACCTTCTCATCTGATGGGATATGCTCCGATGTTTGCCTGGTATGAGGGAGGTATGCAGGGAGAACCGGGTATGTCGCAGCCAGACGGTCAGGAGGAGGTTGCCGGAGGGAAGAGATCGGAAAAGATACCGGTGGTTGGAAAAGAAGGCTTTTATCAGCGTATTCCGGTAGCTGTCTGGAGTGCCGGTATAGCGGCAATGATGGTCATTGCGCTGGGGTTAGGCTTGATTTTCTATTCGGAGAACCAAGCAGGCGGAAGTGGTGAATGGTCGTGCTACGAAGGTAGTTATGTGGAAGTGGGAGGCAAGCGAATTTCGGATGTGAAACAGATTATGCCTTGTATTATTGAAACACTGGAAGAGGCGGAACGGGTGGAGAAACTGGCTCAGGAGCGTGTGGAGGAAATTTGTCGTTCCGAGAAAGAGATAGAAGAAAAGGAATTATTGGTAAGCGAATAAAAAACATAAAAAAAATAAGATATGAAAACAAGATTTATTTTAGGAAGTGCATTGGCGGCTGTTTTGCTGATGTGGGGTGGAACAGGTAAGGTTATGGCCCAGAAGAATATTGATAAAATGGCGGCGGAACTGGAAAAACGGGATGATGTGGCTATCAACTCTGTAACGAAACGTGACCCTAAAACCCGCAAAGTGGTGAAGGTGGTGAAAAGTTTCTCGTTAAAGGATGAGAATATAGGTGCAAGGTTGATTGAGGCTTTCGAGAAGGATGAGGAATATGCCGAAACTGCCATCAAGGATATGCCGAAGGGAAGAGGCAAGGCGCAGAAAGCGAATTTTACGTTCATTTATAAGACGGATAATGAGAAACGTACTTACACCCTTAATGTCAAAGAAAGCGGAAGTGTAAGCATGACCGTCATTATCAGTCCGATGAAGGACGGGCAAGAAGTGTGTTCTGTTGTCCTTGACTCGGAATATTGGGATTCGTTCAATGAGCAGATGGCCGAATTAGGGAATAATCTAAGGGATTCCGGTATAGAGGTGCGCCAAATGAGTCGGGAAGAGATGGAGAAGATGCAGGAAACTATCCGCCAGTCATTGAAAGGACTGGATGCTTATGCCATAGCTGAATAGATGATGGCATTATTTTTCACGAACACAAGATAATAAAACACTCTCTTTTAGTTAGATTACAAAAACTTTTTAATTGTCTTGCCTTTCCGGAAGTTGTGAAACTGCCGGAAAGGCTTTGTTTTTTAAGATGAATCTCCATGAAAAATCGAATTGTTTTATATCTTTGCAAGTAATATAAAAAACACACATTAAAGAAGAAAGATGAAAAACGAAATTACCGGAATGAAACTCAGACTGATAGTCATGAACTTCTTGCAGTTTGCCGTATGGGGGGCTTATCTTACTTCCATGGGGACGTATTTGTTTAATATTGGCTTGGGGGCCAAGATAGGTCTGTTTTACGCCATGCAGGGGATTGTTTCCTTGTTTATGCCTGCCATAATGGGAATTATTGCCGACAGGTGGGTGCCTGCTCAAAAATTATATGGTTTCTGTCATTTTATGGCTGCCGTGTTTATGGTGGCTGCCGGGTGGTATGGCTATGTGGATGGTGAAGCGGTTAATTTCGGTACTTTGTTTACATTTTATTCTCTTAGTGTAGCTTTTTATATGCCAACATTGGCTTTGACAAATTCGGTAGCCTATACCGCACTGGATAAAGTAAAACTGGACCCTGTCATCGCTTTTCCTCCCATCCGTATTTTCGGAACGATTGGTTTCATCTGCTCCATGTTGCTGACGGATATCTTGGGATTCCAAAATAATTATATGCAGTTTTTTTCTTGTGCTTGCTTTGGAGTGATACTGGCGGTTTATGCGCTTACTTTGCCTGAGTGTCCTGTAAGTCGTGGTGGAGAACAGAAATCGTTGGTAGATGCTATGGGATTGCGGGCGTTTACACTGTTCAAACAGAAAAAGATGGCTATTTTCTTTATATTTTCTATGTTGTTGGGGGTTTCTTTACAGATAACCAACGGTTTTGCCAATCCGTTTCTCAGCAGTTTCAAGGGAGTTCCGGAGTATGCCGATACGTTTGGAGTGAATCATGCCAATGCATTGATATCTTTGTCGCAGGTGTCGGAAACATTGTGTATCTTATTAATACCGTTTGTGTTGAAGCATTTCGGAATCAAGCGTGTTATGCTGATAGCCATGTTGGCATGGGTACTTCGTTTCGGATTGTTCGGACTGGGGAATCCTGGGCCGGGTGTCTGGATGTTTGTACTGTCCATGATTGTGTATGGGGTGGCTTTCGACTTCTTCAACATTTCTGGTTCGTTGTTTGTTAACAATGAAACTGATTTATCCATCCGTTCCAGTGCTCAGGGATTGTTCGTGATTATGACAAATGGTATTGGCGCTACGGTGGGAACGTTGGGAGCTCAGGCAGTGGTAAATCGTTTTGTTGATATGAACAGCAGTGCTCCGCAGATGGAGGGATGGAGCATGACATGGTTTGTCTTTGCGGGATATGCCTTGGCGGTTGCGGTATTGTTTGCTGTCATATTCAAGTATAAGCATCGTCCCGGGCAAGTTTGATAAATTATTTTTTGACCGTTTCCGATGTAGACGGGAATGGTGGAAGGAAAGTTAAATTATGGATGAAATAGAATTGAAGGTACATGATATGTCCTCTACATTGCAGCCGGCGGATGCATATGCGTTGGTGTTGGAAGAAGTGAACGGCAACCGTAAGCTGCCTATTATTATCGGTTCGTTGGAGGCGCAGGCTATTAAGGTGGTAATGATGGGCTATAAGATGCCCAGACCATTGACGCACGATCTTTTTCTGACGGTGACCAAAGAGTTGGGGACTGCTTTAAAGAAAGTATTGATATATAAGGTAAAGGATGGAGTCTATTATTCCTATCTGTTTTTGGAAAAGGAAGGTGAGGTATTTAAAATAGACTCACGTACTTCCGATGCGATTGCGTTGGCTATGCGTTGCGGGTGTCCTGTCTATACTACTGATGAGATTATGGAAAGTGAGCAGTTGCATGAAGTTGGGAGTACGGCATTTTCTGTCAATGTAAATACAGTTGATGTGGTGATGCTGAAAGAAGCATTGTCAAAGGCTATAGAAGAAGAGAATTATGAGCAGGCATCCCGTTTGCGTGATGAGATAAAACGACGGGAACAAGAGGAGGAGAATACAATAGCTTGATATATAAATTGAAAAAACAAGAAGAACTATGCATGTTTTTTATACCCCTGATATAGCGAGTAACCTTGAGCTTCCGGAAGAGGAAGCAGGACATTGTTTACGGGTTTTGCGCCTTTCCATAGGCGATGAGATTATGTTGACCGATGGGAAAGGTTGTTTTTACAAAGCTGTAATCAGTGCTGCAAGCGGTAAACGTTGCCAAGTGAAGGTAACGGAAACGATTCCGCAGGAAAAAGGGTGGAACGGCTGGTTGCATATTGCCATGGCTCCCACTAAAAATATGGATCGTACTGAATGGTTTACAGAGAAAGCGACTGAAATAGGCTTTGATGAACTGTCTTTCCTGAATTGCCGTTATTCCGAACGGAAAGTAATCAAGAAGGAACGTATTGAAAAGATTCTGGTATCGGCAGTGAAACAATCGTTGAAGGCGACTATGCCGGTGCTGAATGAAATGACGGACTTTAATAAGTTTGTTTCACGGGATTTTAAAGGGCAGAAGTTCATCGCCCATTGCTATGAAGGGGAAAAACCTTTGTTGAAAGATATATTGCGTTCCGGAGAAGATGCTTTGGTGATGATAGGTCCGGAAGGAGATTTTAGCGAGGAAGAAGTGGCTAAGGCTATAGCGGCGGGTTTTCAGCCTGTCAGTTTGGGAAAGTCCCGTCTTCGCACGGAAACAGCTGCATTGGTAGCCTGTCATACGCTGAATTTATTAAACCAAAAATAAGAATATGAGAAAAGGTATTTGGGGATTTGCACTCGTAGCGATAGTGCTGCTTATGGCTTCTTGTTCGTCTGAAAGTGAGTATGCCAACGCTATTCCTAAGGATGCGGCAATGGTTATGTCATTCGATTTCAAGACGATGGCGGAGAAGAGCGGCATAAACGGTAAAGGAGGAGAAAAGGTTGTGGCCAAACTGACGGACGCATTGAAAAGCGGTTTGGAGGGTGAAGCTTACAAGACTGCCGAGAAGATTATTCAAAATCCGTCTGAATCGGGCTTGTCTTTTACCGATAAGGTGTATATGTTCATCACTCCTCATTCTAATGCTTTTGCTTTATTGGCGAAAGTGGATGATGAAGGTAAAGTGGAAGCTTTGCTGGAGGCATTAAAGAATGAGCAGATATGTACGGAGTTGAAAAGTGAAAGCGGATGTACATGGACACAGATGGGTACGGCGCTGTGCGCTTTTAATAAGGGGACTTTCTTATTGATGGGTAGTAATAAAGGAGATGCCCTCAGTTTGAAAGGAAGTTTGCTTTCATTGATGCGTCAGGATGCTGAAAACAGCTACGTAAAGACTACAGACTTTGGTAAGTTGGCTTCGGCAAAAGGTGAAGTCGTTACAGTGATGAATATGTCGTTCATTCCTAATGATATTACCATGCAGATGCGTATGGGAATGCCCGCCGATTTGAAACTGGAAGATATCAAATATCTGGTTTCCGCTACTTTCGAAAAAGGCAAAATTGTAGTGGACGTGGAGACTTTGATTGAAAACAAGGATTTGATTGCTATGTATGAAAAACAGTCGGCTGCTTCCTCATGTATTAAAGGAGCCTGTTTAGAGTATTTCCCAGCCAATACGTTGGTTTGGGCAGGAGGTAATATCAATGGAAAGGGTATTTATGATTTGCTTTGCGAAAATCCTACCATCAGGCAAGCGTTGGATAATCCGATGTTACCAATAGATATTGAAGGTATATTCTCTTCTATTCATGGAGATGTTGCGGTTGGCTATAATTCCTTGTCGAATAATGACTTGCTGATTTATGCTGATGTAACGAATAAAGACTTTTTGCAGTCCTTCGAAGACCTGAAACCTTTGTTGGCTATGACCGGTGGGCAGATGCAGTTGAACTCTACGGGTAAAGACCAATACGAGTTCCGTATGTATCGCCAAAGCATTTGGTTTGGTGTGAAGGACAATCTGCTTTATATCTCGAACAATGAAAGACTGGCAGATGAGGCAGGCCGCCGTTACGGAGTTTCTTTGCAGAATACTCCTTGGGCCGGACAGGTGACAAAGAACCGTTTCTTTATGGCGTTCAATGCGGCGCAGCTGGTGAAGGATGTTCAGGAGAATCCCCGGTTAACCCGTATGCTGGGCAGCGATGCCGCCATGTTCAATGCCATCCTGGGACCTTGCGACTATATGGATGTGATGGCTCCCGATTGGAAAAGCGCCCAAATGAATATTGTTATGAAAGATAAAGAGGTCAACGTGCTACAGTTGATTGTACGTGGATTGGAGAATTTATGAACACTATAGAATTACAACAGACCCTCCCTGCCGTTTTTGCAGGGAGGGATTCTATTATATCTGATGTCTGGCATCAGTCGTTGACTCTGAAGCGTGGAGAAGCTTATTTGGTGGAGGCAGCGTCCGGTACAGGAAAATCATCGCTTTGCAGCTACGTATACGGATACCGTAACGACTATCAAGGTATCATCTGTTTTGACGGGAAAAATATCCGTACGCTTTCGGTGCGCGACTGGGTGGAGATTCGGAAATGTTCCATCAGTATGTTGTTTCAGGAATTACGTTTGTTTACAGAACTGACAGCGTGGGAGAATGTGCAGTTGAAGAATTCGCTGACCGGATTTAAATCTAAGAAAGAAATCAAGGCTTGGTTTGAACAGTTCGGCATTGCCGATAAATGGGATACGCCAATAGCTAAAATGTCTTTCGGACAACAGCAGCGTGTTGCGTTGGTCCGCGCCCTTTGCCAACCTTTCGATTTTATTTTTCTGGATGAACCTATCAGCCATCTGGATGAGGAGAATGGACGGATTATGTCCCGGATATTGGTGGAGGAAGCGGATAGACAGGGGGCAGGTATCATTGTGACCTCTATTGGCAAGCATTTGGAGTTGAACTACACAAAAACGTTGAAGCTATGAGGTTGGTCTGGAAATTATTACGTCAGCATATCAGCTTTTCACAATTGGCGGGTTTTTTCTTTGCCAATCTGTGCGGTATGGTCATTGTGTTGCTGAGTGTTCAGTTTTATAAAGATGTGTTGCCGGTTTTTACAGAAGGTGACAGTTTCATGAAGAAAGACTATGTGATAGTAAGCAAGAAAGTGAGCACATTGGGTTCTTTTGTCGGTAAAAGCAAGACTTTTTCCGAACAAGACATTGCTGAAATCAGCGAACAGCCGTTTACCAAAGGGGTAGGGGCTTTTATCCCTTCCCAATTTAAAGTGTCGGCAGGCATGGGGATGGAGAACGTGGGATTGCACATGTCTACAGCCATGTTCTTTGAGTCTGTTCCCGATGAGTATGTGGATGTGAACCTGGATAAATGGGAGTTTGATGAATATGAACGGGTCGTTCCTATTATCATCCCCCGTAATTATCTGAATCTGTATAACTTCGGTTTTGCACAAAGCCGGAGCCTGCCGCAATTGTCGGAAGGGGTGATGGGTATGGTTAATTTGGATATACGTATTACCGGTGTGGGGCGTACGGAAAACTTTAAAGGAAAAATAGTTGGTTTCTCTAATCGTCTGAATACGATTCTTGTTCCGGAAACATTTATGACGTGGGCCAACAATGAGTTTGCCCCGGGGCAGAAAAGCGAACCGTCACGACTGATTGTTGAAGTGAACAATCCTACGGACGACCGTATTGCCAGGTTCTTTAAAGACAAGGGATATGATACGGAAGATGACAAGTTGGATGCGGGAAAGACTACCTGGTTCTTGAAAGTGATTATAGGAATTGTGCTTTCTGTAGGTTTGCTTATCAGTGTGCTCTCTTTCTATATTTTGATGCTCAGTATTTATTTGTTGCTGCAAAAGAATACATCCAAGTTAGAGAATCTGTTATTGATAGGTTACAGTCCGGCTAAGGTGGCGCTCCCTTATCAAATGCTGACATTGGCACTCAATGCTGTGGTGCTGTTTTTATCAGTGGGAATTGTGATTTATGTGCGGAGTAACTATATGGATATGATAGGAAAGTTATTCCCACAATTGGAAGCAGGAAATTTAGGACCGGCCTTGGTTATAGGTGTTTTGCTTTTTGTGGGTGTATCCTTATTTAATATAGTAGCGGTACGTCGTAAAGTGGCATCTATATGGATGCATAAAGGTTGATAATAGTTATGGTATCTCAGACAGAATTTACGCTTCGTCCCCGTACCAGGGGATTTCACCTGATTACTGATGAAGTGGTGCGCAATTTGCCGCCACTTCCCCAAACAGGTTTGCTTTATTTGTTCATCAAACATACTAGTGCGGCATTAAGTATCAATGAAAATGCCGATCCGGATGTCCGTACGGATATGGAATCTATTTTTAACCATTTGATAAAGGAACGTGAGCCTTATTACGAACATACTTTAGAAGGTTGGGATGACATGCCTGCTCATGCAAAAGCAACAATTATAGGCGTCAGCCTCACTATTCCTATTACAGAAGGTCGGTTGAATATGGGTATTTGGCAGGGAATTTACCTTTGTGAGTTCCGCAACCATGGAGGTGGTCGTAAAATTGTAGCTACTGTAATGGGGGAATAACTTTTTCAGATGTTCATCCGGGTTATTATTTATTTAAAAAAATAGATTAATTCCACTTTAATCAGAACTCTTTTTTTAACTTTGTACCAATTCTTGAAAACAGATGAAAATTCATTTGAAAACAAGAAGGAACATATATAATTAAGAGCGTTTAAAATATTACCTTGTCTTAGAAAATCCCCAATTTTCAAAGCTGCACAAGTGTAATACAACAAGCGCTCACGTCTTGTGTTTATACTCCTTAACAGGATTAGTATATTCATAAAGACGTGGGACACTGTTGTTATTATTTGTGCAGCTGGTATGGGGATACCTCTAAGGCAGATAAAATATTAAGCAGGTCCCACGTCTCTTTTTTATGTCTGTACCATAAAAATGAACGGATAAAACTAGCCTGAGTGATGAAAATTATTGTTTGGAATTCGCAGGATAAATGTGTGGCTGATTATCATAAATTGATAAGAGGCTGCGATGTGTTGTGCCTGTTGGATTGCGGGCAATGGACGGTTCCGGTGTATGCACTTCAGATACAGAATGGTCTGTTTCACTGGAAAGATGAGCATGAAGGCCTTTCCTATGATATATTTTATTGCTTGGAGAAGGTGGCGTTTATATGTCGGGATGGTTTGTACAGCGGAGAATCTGTTCTATATAGCATTCATTCCAATATAGGATCTTTGGTAGGTATTCGTTTGCAGGATGATTTTTGGCTGTTTGCCAACCATGAGTCTAATCGGAGCAATGCCTGTCATATAGGTGAGTTTTATTTGCGTGAAATCTCAGATCGTTTCAGAAAGGCAGCTTTTGTAGCCGATTTTAAGGAAAAGTCTTATTCTTGGGCACAGGAAACGATAGGTAGATTATATTGTATCGCTCCTCCCAAAGGATACCATCCGCATACCATCAATTATTTATTTACCATTCATGTGGCCTGTACGGATTTCTATTTGTTGGAAGGCTATAGTAGGGCTTCCAATCAGCCTACTTTCTTTAAATTGGAAATTTAATATGTTCCGGATTATAATTTTTCACTTTTTCCTTTGATAATAAAAGAATTAGTGTATATTTGCACATGAACAGTAACATTTTATAAGGAATTTACGTTATGGGCAGAGAACTTATATTTGACCGGTTTTCGCAGCAGGCTCTCCAGACCTTGCACCGGTATCGTGCCGTTATGTTCAGTCCTACGATGCTCATGTCTTTGGTTGTTTACCTATGATTTTTTTATCCTTAATTCTTACACATTAACATGAGTTTACTATGGACAACAGACCGACTATCGCTGAAGTACAAGAATGGGTACTGAAGCTTTATAACACGTGTGAACAAACCATCACTAGTGAGGAACGTAAAGAACAGCATAAATATGCCGTTATGGTACAACGGCCACAGGACAAAAAGTTCCTGGTGAAGATGCTGGACGAATCTTCTCAAATTCGTGATCGTAAGAAATTGGCAGAACGTATCAAGAAGCTGATAGACCGTTATGGTGTACCTGAGTTCTTGAATAAGCGTGATGCTTTCCTTTTTAAAATGTACCAGGCTTTTGGCCACCATTTTGATTTTATTGCCATACCAATCATAAAGAAGCGCCTTCGTATGGATACTTCTAAAGTGATTCTGGATGAGGCGCGTCCTAAATTAACAGCCCATCTGGCTGCCCGTTTTAAGCAAAAGATTGGTCAGAATGTAAATTTGCTGGGTGAGGTCGTATTAGGAAACGGAGAAGCAGACCATCGTTATTTCCATTATTTAGAAGCTTTGGAGGCTCCCGATATCAATTATATCTCCGTGAAAATATCGGGTATCTACGCACAGACCCATGCGCTGAATTATGAAGAAAGTTTTCCGGAACTGGTGAAACGTATGTGTGCGCTATATCAGAAAGCGATTGACTTTCCTTACGTAGATGAGAATGGTGTAAAACGTTCCAAGTTTGTCAATTTGGATATGGAGGAGTATAAAGATGCTCACTTTACATTGCGCTTGTTTAAAGAAGTGTTGAGCAGACCGGAATTTAAAAACTATTCGGCAGGTATTGTTGTACAGGCTTATCTGCCCGATGCGTATGAATTTCAGACTGAATTGTTGGACTTTGCCAAAGCGCGTATGGCTGATGGCGGTGCGCCATTGAAAATGCGGTTGGTAAAAGGTTGTAATCTGGAAATGGAAACGGTTATCTCTTCTCTTCGTGGCTGGCCTAATCCAGTGAGGACATCGAAAACAGAAGTCGATGCCAATTATTTGCATATTCTGGAACGGGCTTTGTTACCGGAGAATGCAAAAGCCTTGCATGTGGGGGTCGCTTCTCATAATTTGTTCACTATTGCATACGCCTATCTGTTGAGCCGGAAACTGGGAAGCGCGGAGTACATGACTTTTGAGATGTTGGAAGGTATGGCTGATCATGTATGGCGTGCCCAATCCCAATTGGGAAATCATGTGATTTTATATGCACCGGTGGTAAAAGATGAGCATTTCCTGAATGCAGTATCTTACTTGGTCCGTCGTATGGATGAAAATACGGCTCCGGACAACTTTCTGACCCATTCGTTCAATTTGAAGCCGGGTACGGATACTTGGCGCTTCTTGCAGAACCAGTTTGAGGAAGCTTATAAGATGAAAGATGTTATTACGCATATTCCTACCCGTACACAAAACCGCTTGCATCGTTATACTCCCGTTCCACCAGCTGATGTAATGAAGAATGAACCTGATACTGATTTTGATTTGGCTCAGAACCAGGAGTGGGTTCGGAATATTTTTGCGAAGTGGAAGAAGTCACCGGCGGATTCACCTGAAATCATTCCTTTGCAGATAGGAGCTGAAACGGTGGTTTGTGAGAAGCGTCATAAATATATGGACCGTTGTCAGGATGATGAAGTTTGTGTATGTGAAATGTCACAAGCTGATGCCGGACAGGTGATGAAAATTTTGGAAATAGCCGAAAAAGATCCTGCCGGATGGAGAAAGACCACATTGCAGGAACGGCATAAAATAATGTATGAAGCTGCCAACAGACTGGGTGAGATGCGTGGTGATTTGATAGGTTGTATGTGTGCTGTGACAGGGAAGACAGTGGTGGAAGGCGATGTGGAGGTATCGGAGGGGATCGATTATGCTCGTTTTTATACCACTAGCATGAAGCAGTTTGCGGAATTGCCGGATGTGGATATTGCTCCTAAAGGGACTATTTTGGTTATTTCTCCGTGGAACTTTCCGTGTGCCATACCTATTGGTGGTATTGTGGCAGGACTGGCAGGAGGAAATACTGTGATTCTGAAACCGGCTACTGTTGCCGCTCCTGTGGCATGGTTGTTTGCCAAGGCATTTTGGGATGCAGGTGTGCCTAAAGAGGCTTTGCAGGTTATCATTACAGACCGTGAGGCATTAAAGGTATTGACTACGGCTCCGGCTGTCAAACATATTATTCTGACAGGAGGGACAGACACTGCCCAAAATATTGCACGCAGTAATCCGGCTACTCCATTGTCGGCAGAAACCGGTGGTAAGAATGCAATTATCTTGACAGCTTCCGGTGATCGTGACCATGCTATTATGAATATTGTGGCTTCTGCTTTTGGCAATGCCGGTCAAAAATGTTCCGCATGTTCTTTATTGCTGGTAGAACGATCGGTCTATGAGGACAAGAACTTTCAAGATAAGTTGAAAGATGCCGCAACTAGTATGAAGGTGGGTAGTGTATGGAATCCTGGGAATGTGGTAGGTCCGATGATTACCAATAAGAATGATAAATTATTGAAAGCTCTGGAACTGGAAAAAGGGGAGTCTTGGCTGGTTCCACCTCGTTTTCTTGATAAGCATAAATATGTATTGGCTCCTACAGTGAAGTGGGGGGTACGTCCCGGCAACTATTCATTCAGAACGGAATTGTTCGGTCCGATGCTGAGCGTGGTTTGCATTGAGAATTTGCAGCAAGGCATTGATTTGGTAAACAGTTTGGAATATGGTTTGACTTCGGGCTTACAGAGTCTGGATGAAGGCGAACAGAAATTGTGGAAAGATTCAATTATGGCAGGTAACCTTTACATCAATCGTGGTATAACGGGGGCCATTGTAAATCGTCAGCCGTTCGGTGGAATGAAATTGTCGGCTTTTGGTGGAGGTGTGAAGGCGGGTGGTCCTAACTATTGTGCTTGTTTTGTAAATATTGCAGATAAGCCAGGCAGTACCACCGACTATACACAAAGTTATGTGAAGGCATACGAGCAGGAATTTGCGCATGCTCGTGATGTCAATAATCTGTATGGCGAGCAAAATGCATTCCGCTATCTGCCTTTAAAGAATATGGTTTTGCGTCTTTTCCCGGGAGATAACAATGAAGATGCAAAGATGATTGCTTTGGCTGCCAGAATTTGTCATACTCCATTGAGTATTAGTTTTGAACCTGGTGATGACCGTACCGCTGCATTGGCTTCTTTGGGATGTCCTTTAAAAGAAGAAGCGTTGGCCGGATTCCTGAAATCAATGAAGAATTATGAACGTATCCGCACTTGTGGGGCTGATATTCCGATGGAAATGTACGAGGAAGCTGCACGTATTGATAAGTATATTGCTACAGCTAAACCGGTGAAAGACGGACGTGTGGAATTGATTCATTACATCAAGGAGCAAAGTATTTCATTTGAATATCATCGTTATGGTAGTATTCTGGAGGTGCCGTCGGTAGAATGATGAAATAGCTTTTATTAGTATGTCTTTAGTATAACTTTATTAGGAGTCTCGAATTGTATGGGACTCCTAATTCTGTTTTAGAAATTATTACTAGAATTTTTGGGTGGGAGAGAATAAATGTGTATATGTTCAGACGTTTTTCACCAGCAGAGGCAATAGTAAGGGCAAATAATCTTTTAATTCAATACGTAATTGTTTTAGTGCCTGTTGAATGCGATAGTCAATGGTTTTGGGTGATACTCCCAGTATTCCGGCTATTTCTTTATAACTCATATTCTTAAAACGGTGCATCATAAATGCTTCTTTATAAGATTCAGGAAGTGCTGTCACCGCTTCTTGGATGCGTGTGGTCAACTCTTCTATAAGATAAAAATTGGGTTCGTCTATCAAGGATTGCATCTCTTCATAGAAATAGTTTTCGGCCCGGCTTTTCACTTCCTCTTGCTTGATGCGGTTTATAGCACGATGATATACAATAGAGAATAAATAGCTGCTTAATGAAGATTGGATAACAACCATCTCTTTGTTTTTCCAAAGCCACAGCATGGCATCTTGCACACATTCTTCTGCATCTTCTAATTCTACGAATTTGTTTCCGTATGCACATAACATGGGGTAGTATTTCCTAAAAAGTATATCAAATGCCTTTTCGTTACCATCTTTGATAGCTAATAATAGGGATTGGTCTTCATAGTTATACTTTGTTTCCATTATTTAAAGGTTGATTTGCGTGCAAATATAATCTTTTAAATCTAAAAAAACAGATTGTATTTCGGTAATTCCATTCTATGGAATACTTTTTTAGAGGGAGTCTTGATTAAAGTCATTTGTAGTGTGCCCTTTGGGTGTTATGTATGACCAAAGGGCACATAGGAAATATATTTAATTATTTTTTCACTTTGAAGCGTAATACTATCGGTTCGTTTTTGAGGTTACGGGGTAAGAACACCTTTGTCTTTTCTTTGTCTTTGGTATATTTTATATTTTTATTGCCTTGTAGTAGAGTCATCTTGCCGTTAGGGATATTGCCGGTCCATTCTATTGTTTCTGGAAGTTCCTCTCCTTCTGGTAAAGCGTAAATGGCATATAAAGTTTTTCCATCTTTGTCTGCGGTGAACCATATATTCCCATTGTTATATATAGGAGTTGTACGGGTGGCATAAATGGCTTTTCCGTTTATTTTCAACCATTGGCCTATTTCATGTAAACGTTTTGTTACTTCGTCTTCAATGATACCATCTGGTGTCGGACCTACTCCTAATAATAAACAACCTCCTTTGGCAGTGATTTCTATTAAAATATTAATAATTTTTTGTGGTGATTTAAAAGGAGCATTAGGTGTCCAGCCCCAATCATTGCTTAGTGTGATACAACTTTCCCAAGGATAGTTAAGCTGCGTTTCGGGAATACCACGTTCCGGTGTCTGGTAGTTTTCGTTTTTACCACGTATGCTGCGGTCTACCGAAATGAGTCCCGGGTGTTTCTTGCGTGCTTTTGACAATATTCTGTCCAAGTGAATATCTTCACCTGTAATCCATCCTCCGTCTAACCACAAAATATCAAAACTTCCGTACTCGGACATCAGTTCGTCCAATTGGTTTTCGGTATAGGTCTGATAATTCTGCCACCAGTCGGGATGACGTTCTTTTTTGTAATTGATTCCTCGTTGGGGAGTGGCAAAATAAGGATTCCAGAACCATTCGCAATGCCAGTCGGGCTTAGAAAAATAGCATCCTATCATGAAGCCTTTTTTTCGGAATGCATCAAATACATGATAAGCCACGTTTTTGCGTGGATTGTTTTTAAAGGCTCCATGTGCAATGGAGAAATCTGTATATTTAGAGTCAAAGGTACAGAAACCGTCATGATGTTTAGTGGTGAAAATCATGTATTTGATTCCAGCATCCTGCATTACATCCGCCCATTGTTCTGGATTGAAGTGAACTGGATTTAATTGATCTTTTAGTCCGAAATACCATTTTTTATATTCATCGTATGGCATTCCGTTTTTGCGTGAGATCCAATCCACATCTTCGGAACAGATAGACCATGATTCAACAATTCCGGGTACAGAGTAGAGGCCCCAATGAAAGAGAACACCGAATTTCTGATCTTGCCATTTTTCCAGTTTGTCTAGAACCAGGCGGTCATCAGGCCATACATAGCCGGCCTCTTCTGATTGTTGGTGTACGAATCCTTCCACTTGTTGGGAATAAACACTAAAGCAAAATGTTGTGCTGATGAGGCAGCATCCTAATAGTTTTTTGTAGTTTTTCATACTGTGGGAATTATATGATTATCTTTTGAAACAATTTTTTCTTCAGTAAAGGTTATAATTAAAAATGAAGGAAAAAAACTTTTGAAAATAAATATATTTTTGTTTAGGAATATGTTTTTTTCGCTTGCCATATAAATAGATGGCTGTTGCCTGTTTGTATGAATTGAGAAATTAGAAACCTTTAATTTATAATGGAATGAAACGATTTTATTTCTTTTGTTCGCTTATGCTGCTTGTGCTACCTGTTTTAGCACAAGGTGTTTGTCTCAGGACGAAATCAACAGAAATTCAAATTGATCAAGAGGGATGTTTTTCTTCTGTACAAGTGGAGAAGAAAGAAATTCTGGGAGCAGGAAAGTATCCTTTATTGACTATTGGTATGGATAACCAATTGCTTGTCCCTGTAAAAATGGAGTCTAATGATTCTATACTTCGGCTTCGAATGTCGGATGGGGGAGAAGTAGTTTTACAATATCGGCAAAGTGATGTTTGTGTTACATTAGAAGTGAAAGATATTCCCCAGCGATATGACATTTTGATTTATGGTCCGTTAGGTGTAAATATTCATGAAGTAGTGGGAGATGTGATTGGAGTTGCGCAAGGTAAAGGTGTCGCTTTTGGAGTCCAGGCACTCAATATTAAAACAAATGCTGGTATTCCCGAAGAGTATGGAGCATTAGTTACCCGTCATTATAGATATGTGGGGAAGGAATCACAGTTATCTGTTGCTAATATAGCCAGTTATCGGTTGGCGGTTACTGATACAGGAGATGGCACTATTTTTCAGTTTTCCGTACGTAAACGTGATAGAGATGAGTACCGTTCTGTTTTGCAATTAAAAAAGTCATTGGCGTTGTCTGTAGAAGGTGAGGACGGAGCTATAAAAGGTTCAAAGATAGCTATGTTTGGTTGTAAACAGAAAGATGCTTTGACTCGTATTGGTGAAATTGAACTGGAGCAGCATCTTCCTCATCCGTTATTTGATGGCGAGTGGGGGAAAACCTCCAGAGCAGTAATGAAGTCTTATCTGATTTCGGATTTTTCGGAAAACAATTTGGATATGGTACTGGATAAGGCTGAGATAGCAGGCTTCAAGTATATTTATCATAGCGGTCCTTTTAGTGACTGGGGACACTTTAATTGGAATTCTTCTTTTACCCGGAATGGTGATGAAGGTGTAAAGTGTATGGTGGATAAAGCTAAGGCAAAAGGTATAAATATGGGGGTGCATACTCTCAGTAATTTTATAACGACTAATGATTCGTATGTGACACCGGTTCCTTCCAGACATTTGCAGAAGCAGGGAGTGTTGACTTTAACAGATGATATTACTGAAAGCCAAACAGACATCCGCATTCAGAAAAGCGATTTGTTTGAAATCCCTCTATCATTGAATACTCTTCAGATAGACGATGAACTTATTATATATAACAAAGTGGAAAAAGAAACGGACTTCTTTTTATTGAAGAATTGCAAAAGGGGAGCTTTCAAGACAAAAGCGTCCGGTCATTCTTCAAAAACTCCTTTATATAAATTATCTGATCATGCCTATAAGGTATTTTTCCCGGATTTGGCTTTACAAGATACATTGGCAGACCGGATTGCCGATTTGATGAATAAGACCGGCTTAAGTCAGATTTCTTTTGACGGATTGGAAGGATGTTCCTATACCGGGCATGACGAATACGCTACCTCCCGCTTTGTGACCCGTTGTTATACTCAGTTTGATCATAATGTAATAAATGACGCCAGTCGTCTGAATCATAATTTGTGGCATATTCATACAAGAATGAATTGGGGTGAGCCCTGGGGAGAAGCTATGCGTACGGGGCAAGTGGCTAATAGAATTAAGAACCAAGATTTTTTTCAAAGGAATCTTTTTCCACGTATGCTTGGATGGTTTCTTATTCGATTGGCCGATCGGAAATTTGAATGTTCCACTTTGGAGGATGTGGAGTGGGCTTTGTCCGAGGCGGCAGGTTTTGATGCCGGTTATGCAATGACCATTAATACCACTACCTTAAATCGGCATGGGCAAATAGACCGATTGTTACAGGCTATCAAACATTGGGATATACTGCGTGAGGCTCAAGCTTTCACGGAAGAACAAAAACAGCGTTTGAAAGATCCGCAGTCCGAATGGCATTTGCAAAAGGTAGATGAGAAGAATTATCAGCTTTATCCTCTGTTTGTGTCCAAACGTTATTATTGTAATTTAGCAGAACTTCAGCCGGGGCAGCCAGGAGGAGCTGACTGGATATGGGAAAATAAATATTCCGGGACATGTAAAATTCAAGTAAAGCTGGAAGGAGAAGGAACTGTTTCCAACCTGTCGTTTACTACTTCGGCTGGTACTGTTAGATTTCCGTGTAAGTTGGAGGGTGGACAATATCTGTTATATGATTTTGACGGAAATGCTACTATAACTGATAAAAATTATAATGTCATAGAGGTGGTCGATGTAGAAGGGGCACTTTATCTTTCCGAAACTTCCTCTCCGGTATCTTTTTCTTGTGAACCGGAAGTAGGAGAGGCTCCTGAAGTAGTTGTACGATATATAACTCATGGAAATCCTGAAAAAGTTTCTTTATGAAAATATATTTTTGAAAATAAATGCATGTTTGTTTAGGAATGTATTTTTCCCGCTTGCCATATAAGTAGAAGGACTTAAAAACATACGTATGGAGTATAATGAAAAGAATATAGATTTGCTGCTCCCCCGTTATTGTGAGGGTATTGCAACGGTAGAAGAGCAGCGGTTGGTAAAAGATTGGATGAAGGAGTCTGAAGAAAATTGCCGGATAGTGAAGCAGATGGAAATGCTTTATTTAGCGGCTGATACTATTCATGTAATTAATAAGGTAAATACAGAAAAGGCTTTAGTTAAGGTAAAAGGTAAAAAGACTGAAAGAAGGAAGGTGGCTTGGTGGGAGTGGGCACAGCGTGTTGCCGCCGTGTTATTTCTCCCACTGCTTGCTACTTTTTTAGTAGAACATTATGGTGGAAAGGATGCGGATGTACAAATGTTGGAAGCTAGGACAAACCCAGGAATGACTACTTCAGTAGTATTACCCGATAGTACGGTGGTTTTTTTGAATTCAGAATCCTCTTTGCGATATCCTTCTTCTTTTAAGAATAGCAAGGAGAGAAAAGTTGAGTTGAAGGGCGAAGGGTATTTTGAAGTAACTAAAGATGCGGAAAAACATTTTATTGTGTCTACAGTTCACTGTTCGCAGGTAGAGGTGTTAGGAACCAGTTTTAATGTAGAGGCTTACGAAGAGTCTCCTGAGGTATCTACCACTTTAATTGAAGGTAAAGTCAACTTCAGTTTCCAAGAAGGTGTCCGGAAAAAACAGGTTGTGTTAGTTCCCGGTCAGAAAGTTGTGTATGATTCCAAAAAAGGAACAGCAAGTTTATTTGAGACTTCCGGTGAAACGGAAACTTCATGGAAGGACGGCAAGATTATTTTTGATAATACTTCTTTGAAGGATGCTTTACGGATTTTAGAAAAGCGATATAATGTGGTGTTCATTCAGAAAAATCCTGCACGTAAGGCTGCTTTTACCGGGACTTTTACCAGTCAGCGTTTGGAGCGTATTCTGGAATATTTTAAATTATCTTCCAATATACACTGGAGATATGTAGACGGTAAGGATGCGTCACAAAAAAAGACCCATATAGAGATTTATTAATCAAATAACCTTAAATTGAATATAATATGAAAGAACTATCACCTTAAAGTAACAAAAAACATACGGGAAAATATTGGCGTATCTTCCCGTATGGAAAATCGGTTTTCAAATTAAAGCTTGTTTGGCGACAAGCTCAATCAACTAATTTTAAAACTTAAGTCATTACAAAAGTATGAAAAATAATTGTAGTATCCAATTTTCGAGGATACCAAATCGTCTATGGCTTTCCTCGAAAAAAATCCCAAGAACTATGAAACTATTTACTCTTTTCTTTGCTTGTTCCCTGGGACTGGCTCATGCATCCGAATCGTATGCGCAGACGGCTATAGTCAATGTGGAGGTACAGAATAAGACTGTAGGGGAAATTTTGAAAGAAATTGAGAAACAATCGGATTTTGATTTCTTCTTTGATAATACGCTTATTGATTTAAACCGTCGTGTATCAGTAACTTCTCGTAATAGTGATATCTTTAAGGTGCTGGAGAAGGTATTTAAAGGTACAAATGTGAAATATTCTGTTTTGGATAAAAAGATTGTCTTGACTACTAATACTGACGATGTACAGACAGCGCAGCAGACTACTTTTAAAGTAACCGGAAAAGTAGTGGACAATACGGGAGAAGGCGTGATCGGAGCTACTGTGTTGGAACAAGGGACCACAAATGGTACAGTGACTGATATGGATGGAAACTTTGAATTGGTGGTTTCTAATAAGGAAGTTACTTTGGAGATTTCATATATAGGCTATAGTAAGTCTGTAGTGAAAGTAAAATCAGGTGTGGCTGTTACTGTCACTTTAAAAGAAGATACAGAAGTATTGGATGAAGTGGTAGTAGTGGGGTATGGAACACAGAAAAAAGTGAATCTTACGGGGTCTGTGAGTCAGGTCGGCGAAAAGGCTTTTGAGGCACGCCCCGTACAGAATGTGACTCAAGCATTACAAGGTATGGTTCCGGGTATGAATGTTTCTGTAGGTAATAATGGAGGTATGTTGAATAGTACTCCATCTGTGTCTATCCGTGGGGCGGGTACTATCGGGGCTGGTTCTACCGCTTCACCATTGGTTTTGATTGATGGGGTAGAAGGCAACATGAATATATTGAATCCTCAAGATATTGAAAGTATTTCTGTTTTGAAAGATGCCGCTTCGGCTTCCGTATACGGTTCTCGTGCTCCGTTTGGAGTCATTCTAATTACCACAAAAAAAGGTAAATCAGGAAAAACGAATGTAAACTATTCTAATAATTTCCGATGGAATAGTCCGTTGAATCAACCTGAAAAGATGGATTCTTGGCGTTTTGTACATTTTATGAATGATGCTAGAACTAATGCTGGTCAAGACGTGTTGTTTGGACAAGAGGTATTAGATAATTTGGAAGCTCGCCGGAAGGGAGAAGTAGGGTTAATAGTTCCTGTGAATAAGGATGGGAGTTTCAATTTTAATAATGCTAATGCTGATACGGATTTTTATAAATTACATTATAAGGATTGGGCTTTGTCTCAAGAACATAGTATTTCAGTGAGTGGAGGTAATGATAAACTGAATTATTATGTTTCTGGCAACTTTATGGATCAAGAAGGCTTACTTCGCTATGCTGATGATAGTTATAAACGATATACAATGAATAGTAAGATAACTGCAAAAATCAATAAGCGTATTAATTTCTCTTACAATAGCAAGTGGTTTAAAACTGACTATGAGGCACCTTCATATCTTACAGGATTGTTTTTTCATGAAATAATGAGGAAATGGCCTAATTCACCGGCCATTGATCCTAATGGTTATCCCACAGCAAATAGTCAAATTATTCATTTAAAAGATGGCGGGCGACATAGAGAAAAGATTAATCAGATAGTTCAGCAGTTGGTTATCAACATTACTCCTTTGGATGGGTGGAATATTCATTTGGAAGGTAATGCACGTATTAATACAAACTTTCAGCATACAGATATTGAGGCATTAGAGGCTCATGACGGTTTAGGAGAACCTTATCAGATTCCAACAAACAACAAACTGCCTGCGGGACAATCTCGTGTGACAGAGATAGGTAATAAAACAGAATTCTTCACAACCAATCTTTATAGTGACTACTCTAAACAATTAGGAAACCATTTTTTTAAAATAATGTTAGGTTTTAATGCTGAAGTGAATAACGCAAGTAGCTTGAGTGGGCAACGTGATGGTATTATATCCAATGAAGTTCCCACCTTGAATACAGCGACATTGGCAGATCTTGCTACGGGAGGTTATACAGATTGGGCTACAGTTGGTTTTTTCGGGCGTATTAATTATAATTACAAAGATCGTTATATGGTGGAGTTGAACGGTCGTTACGATGGAACTTCCCGTTTCCTTCGAAATCAGCGTTGGAATCTCTTCCCTTCTTTCTCTGTGGGATGGAATGTGGCGAAGGAAAAGTTTTGGGAGTCTTTGAAAGATTGTGTAAATATGCTAAAGTTCAAAGCTTCTTGGGGAGAATTGGGAAATCAAAATACTTCCTCTTTGTATCCTTTTTATGAAACTATGCCTTTGACTATTGGAAAAGGACAGTGGTTGCTTGATGGAGCTTTGACTAATACTGCTAACATTCCCGCATTAGTTAGTACTTCTTTGACTTGGGAACGTATTCGCAGTTTTAATATAGGTCTTGATTTTGGTTTATTTTCTAATCGTTTGACAGGTACTATTGAGTATTTTAAGCGTAAGACATTAGATATGGTAGGACCGGCTCCTCAGCTTCCTGCTGTTTTAGGTATTGCTGTGCCTAAAACCAATAATGCGGATATGGAGTCTGTTGGTTTTGATTTTGATATCCAATGGAGAGATAAGATTGGTCAAATAAATTATGGAATCAAATTTAATTTGTCTGATGCACAAGCTAAAGTAACTAGATATCCCAATACGACTAATGCTATCGGTGATTGGTATGCAGGGAAAAAAAGTGGAGTTATTTGGGGATATACGACTATCGGTATTGCCAAAAGTGATCAGGAGATGCAAGATCACTTAGCTACCTTGCCCAATGGTGGACAAAACAAATTGGGCTCAAAATGGGGAGCTGGGGATATTATGTATGCCGATATCAATCATGATGGACAAATCAGTGGTGGTCAAGGAACATTGGATGACCATGGTGACCGAACAATTATTGGTAATTCTACTCCGAGATTTAATTTCGGATTGGTATTGGATGCTTCTTATAAAGGGTTTGACGTTTCTGCTTTTTTTCAAGGAGTAGGTAAGAGAGATTTTATGGCACCTACAGGTGAGAAAGGAGCCATGTTTTGGGGAGCGGTAAATAATTTATATCAAACAGTGGGGTTGAAAGAACATTGGGATTATTTTCGGCCAGAGGGACATGAAATGGGAGCTAATCTTGATGCTTATTATCCAAGACCTGATCTTTCTACTTTGAAGAATCAGCAGGCGCAAACCCGTTATTTACAAAATGCAGCTTATATTCGTTTGAAAAATATTCAAATTGGATATACTTTGCCTAGAGGCTGGATACAAAAAATGGGATTAAATAAGTGTCGTATTTATATTTCAGGTGATAATCTTTGGACTGGTAGTAAGATAGCTGATATGTACGATCCGGAAGCGTTAGGCAGTATGGATCAGTGGGGAGCAGGTAAAACATATCCTTTGTCTAAAGTGATTTCTTGTGGTGTAAGTATTAATATGTAAATCTTTAAGGTATGACAAATATATATTTTAAGTTAGGAACTGTAGTGCTCAGTGTGGGAATGCTTATTTTTTCTTCTTGTAACGATTTTTTAGATAGGGAACCGTTGGATAAAATCACTCCTGAAATCTATTTTGCTAATGAAGATGATTTGGCTGCCTATTCTTTAGGTTGCTATAGTTTTCCGACGAATGATCCGACTAAATTTTCAATAGGTGTGATAGCTAATGATAATGGGACAGATAATCAGGCTGCTAGTGATGGAAATACGGGTACTTGGGTGCCTGGAGAAAAACGTGTGGCTGCTAGTGGTGGAGCATGGGATTTTACTGGTATACGTAAGTGCAATTATTTCTTCGAGCGTGTACTTCCTAAATATGAGGCAGGAACTATCAATGGTAATACCGATTATATTCGGCATTATATTGGTGAAATGTATTTTATCCGTGCTTATAATTATTATAGCAAATTGGTGGCTTTAGGAGATTTTCCTATTATAACTGAAGTCCTTCCGGATGATCATGAGACGTTGACTGCGAATAGTTTGCGTCGTCCGCGCAATGAGGTAGCTCGTTTTATTTTGCAAGATTTAGATAAATCTATCGAGTTGATGGGAGAAAGTAGTCCCAATGGCAAGAATCGTTTGACTCGCAAGGCTGGATTGTTATTTAAGTCACGCGTGGCATTGTTTGAGGGTACTTGGTTAAAGTATCATAGAAATACAGATCGTGTACCTGGTGGACCAGGGTGGCCAGGGGCGGAAATGGATTATAATAAGGACTTCTCCATTGATATTGATTCGGAAATCAGTTTTTTCTTAAGTGAAGCTAAAAGTGCAGCTTCACAGGTAGCTGATGTTGTGCGTTTAACAGAAAGTACGGATATGGTAAATCCTGAAAAAGGAGATCCTTATAACTGGAATCCATATTACGAGATGTTTTGCGCCGTAGATATGGATCCAATTGATGAAGTGCTGTTTTGGCGTGCTTATGATGTTTCATTGGGTGTGGGACACTCAGCAGGTGTTTATTTGGTGAAAGCCGGAGGAAATATGGGATATACACGTGGCATGATAGACGCTTTCTTGATGCGGGATGGATTGCCTATTTATGCTTCTGCGAACTATCAGGGAGATGTGTCTTTGGATAAGTTCAAAAAGGGCAGAGATCGCCGTTTGCAACTATTTGTGGCCGAACCTGATGATTCTTTGACTTTGAACGGGCCTATTCGTGGAAATGAGCCATTTGGGACACCTTTGATTCTGCAAGCAGCTGCTGAAAGATGTCCTACTGGATATGCTCCTCGAAAATGCATGAGTTATGATCCTGCACAGTATCCTACTTTTTCTGGACGTGTAAACAGCTACGGTTGCATTATTTTTCGTGCTGTTGAAGCTTATCTGAATTATATTGAAGCAACTTATGAGTTGGATGGAAGATTGGATGCTAAAGCCGTAGAATATTGGAAGCAGATACGTCGTCGTGCAGGTGTGTCCGACGATTTAGATAAGACTATCAACGCTACTGATCTTGATAAAGAGAATGATTGGGCTAAATATTCTGGTAGTCAGTTAATATCACCTACGTTATTTAATATTCGTCGTGAACGCCGTACTGAATTAATGTCTGAAGGATTACGCATGAATGATCTGAAACGCTGGCGTGCCCTTGACATGGTGAAGAATTATCATATTGAAGGGTTTAATTTATGGGGTGGTGAAATTGAAAAATTATATGATGGAAAATTAATTCCATGTGGTACGGCTGGTAAGGTGCCCAATGTCTCCAGTAAAGAACTTAGTGGTACTACTTATTTACGTATCTATCAGATTCAGGATAGAAGTAAGAATTTGTTGTTTGATGGGTATAATTGGTGTCCGGCTAATTATTTGGAGCCGATTTCGGCTATTCACTTTACGTTGACAGCATCTGATATCAATAATCCTGAAACTTCTGTGATTTATCAGAATCCGGGATGGACAAAAATAGCGGATGAATCGGCTATTGGATACTGATTGAAAAGCTTATTAATGAATATAAAATTGCTAGACTTGTATGAAAATAAGTATATATATGGCTATGATAGGAATAGTGTTTTTCTTATCAACAGCACTTACAGGATGTAAGGATGATAATATCCCATCGGAGTTTTTTCCTGATCAATATTTGGAAATTATGTCGGAACATAAGATTAATATTTCTACTGATGCTACTTTTACTATTGAAGTGAATGGTTCTTCTTCGTGGAAAATATGGAGTGATGCTTCATGGTGTCATTTTGAACAACCTTATTATGGAGGTAAAACAATAGTGACAGTAACAGCAGATGCTAATCGTAGTAATGAAGAGCGTTCTTGTTATGTGAAAGTAGGTGCTTTCTTTAAAGACAAACGCGTAACGGATTCGGTATTGGTGGTTCAACCAGTCAATAAACTGCCGGCATTGGAGGTTTCTCCTATAGGTGATAGAGAGATTTTTTATAAAGGAAATACCTTCGTATTAGATATTGTATATAACTATGGTGTAGATTTCAAAATCAATTATGTGGCTGGTGGAAAAGATTGGATTGTAACAGAACCATCGTTTTTTGTAGATTCTGAGCAATTGGTGACAACTAATATGGGGGTTACAGTAGAACCTAATATGGGAAGTGAAGATCGCGAGGCGGAATTAGTTTTTATAAATAAGAAAGATGAGGACAATATGCGTAGTATACGTATTGTCCAAGGGCATCCTGTCCCAGCTGTGACCTCGTTCTTCGATGACTTTGAAACCGCTACTTCTACTGGGAAGGCTTATGAAAAAGAAGGATGGAATTTCCAAAGTAATCCCGGTGGAACATTGCTTTTTAAACAGTTCAATAATACCCGAAAAGCAATGTTGATTAATGGTGATCTTAATGCTGATCCTAAAGCGGTGGGATATGCCATTTGGCCAGTCTTTAATATCAAGGATATGCAGAGGAAGGCAGTATCTTATCAATGGGGGGCAGGAAACAAGAATCCGGCTCAGAAGGGGGATGCTCTTGAACTGGTAGGTTCATTGGATTATGAAGGTGATGCTTTTACTGCTACTTGGAATGTGATTCAGGATTTAACAAATAAGGCCGAAACTCCAGTCATTTCACTTCCAAATACATTAGTGGAAATAGATTTAAGCAAGACAATGTTTGCTAACGAACCTAGGGTTTACTTAGCGCTTCGTTATGTGGGTGGTGGTCATGCCTATCGCTTTGATAATCTTAAGATTGGCGATGTAAAGGAATAATGCCAAGAATAAATTAGACAAAGGGGGGATACTAAAACAAAGATAGATTGTTATATAGTTTTGATATACCCTCTTTGTCCTGAATGGTTTTAATATAAAAAGTAATTATATAAATGAAAAAAAATATTGTTATCTCATTGTTTTTGATGATTGGTATATTGCTAGCATCTGTACAGCCTGTAACTGCAAAGACGAAAGAAAAAGATTTTATAAGTCTGGCTTATGTCGCACTGAACTTTTTGCAGCTTGAAGATAAGGAGGCATCGGAAGTAAAAGATATATTAAATCAGTATAATTGGTGCGGAATTTCGGATGTGGCGTTGATCGGTGGTGTGTTTACAGCTGGCAAGGACGGCACAGTGTTGGTATCGTGGAATAAAGAGGAGTGGCCGTCTGTGTACGAGGGATTGGATTATAAAAATGATTCTATCGATGAACAAGCTAAGAGGGATAAGCTTTGTTCCAAGGCAGTAATTAAAGAGGTTTTGAAGTTCTTTAAAAAAAAGAAAATAGATATTTGGTTATGTGAAACAGCTTATTCATGGATTACAGGTGGAAGCTTGAGTGTGGTAGTGGAAAATTCAGAGATGACACAGCTTTATGCTAAACGCTTATGTGAATTGGCTCGTGAATTAGGATGTATTGGTGTGGACTTTGATTGGGAGTTTCCGCCTACGGCACGTCAGGCGCAGGGGTATAGGGAGCTGATGCAAGAGTGTAAACGTTTGGGAATGAAAGTTTCTGTATGTGCTATTCAGCCCACTGTGACCAAAGAATATCAGGATAAATGTTTTCCTGATAATGCCGGGTTCAATAATCATGAGGCTAAGTATATGAAGTGGGAGGAAATTATAGACAAGGAGATTGTGGATCATATAAATGTGATGCAGTATTTGGGATATAATTCACGACAAAAACGAATGGACGTAAATGTAAAATATGAGAAAATGGAGATTTGGGAAAAAGCTTACCCGAATGAATTTACTGAGAATCGGAAAATTAATATGTTGTGTGGTATTGGATTTTATTCATTTATGTTGCCCGAAGCTAAAGTTGGTAAAAATATTAAAGGTAATGGAGCTTTGAATTTTACTCGGCTGTATGAGAAATACGGCAACGCTGCCTATACGGATAGGGTGTTAGGAAATGAACATACCGTGTGGACCACCGATGATGTGCGTGATATCGTAAAGACTGCTAGAAAAAGAGGTTGGAAAGGTGTCTTTACTTGGCTTGTAAGCCATGATTTTACGTTAGAACACCCTTTGAAATATAATAGACAGCAGGCATTGGCTGAAGAGGTAGAAAAAATTTGGAAGGTACGATCTAGCGGAAAATAAAATGTTTGAGGCAAAAAATAATAGTAATTAATCTATGTAAATAAGAACAAAATGAAAATAAAAGTATCAATAGTTGGTGTTTGTATTATCTTATTATTTTCATTACCATTTATTGTTAAATCCCAAACTCCTTTGTATTTGAAACCTTACGAATCATTATGGAACCAGAGTCCCAAAGAGGCTTCCTTGAATTGGTTCAAAGATGCTGGTTTCGGAATGTTTGTTCATTATTCTTTGGCAAGTATGTTGCCTGGGGGAACAGACGAATATGGCAAGTTGGATACTTGGTTTGAAAAGCAGGCGGCTTTTGAGCAAATGGACAGATATGCACAAAAACAGCAATTGCTGGATAAAATGACGAATGTTTCTCCAGAAGTGGAGAAACTGCTTGCTTCTTTTAATCCTGCGAAGTTTAATGCAGATAGCATTGCGGAACTGGCTGTTAGTGCCGGGATGAAATACATTTCATTTACCACCCAACACGTTTGCGGAAAAATATTCATGTACAATACGAGCCTTTCCAAATGGAACACCAAGCGGCTTTTTAATCGTGATTTAGTGAAGGAGTTGTCGGAGGCTTGTAACAAGAGGGGGCTGGGGCTTTTTCTGTATGTCACTCCTCCCAATGATTACCTAAAGGATGAGCTTAAAGTCATGTTACGGGAGTTGCTGACCAATTATGGAGCGATTGCCGGTATTTGGTTCGACGGCATAGGTGAGTGTTATCGTCATCCGAATGATTTTTTGGAGTCGGGAGAACTGTATGCTTATGTTCGCGAGTTACAGCCTCAATGTCTGGTATCTTTTAAGACAGGATTCACAGGTGACGAGGATTTTTTGGCACCCGAATGGAGCCAGGTGAAATACGATAAGAACGGCAATCCGATTTTTAACATTCATGTGGCTACAGACAATGGTATGAAAATCAGAGAAGATAGTCAGTTGCGTCCTGTCCTTCGTATGACGAGAAACGGTTTGACTCGTAAATTCCAAAGTTTTAAAGATATATGGGAAAAAGAACTGAGTAAGAAGCCTGTTGAACTATGTAATACTATATTGAAAAAAGAGCAGTGGTTTGATGTGAAAGATGGTATTCATAAAAACAAGCAGGAAGTGAAGGCTGAATATGATTATGCTCGGAAAAATAAAGCAAATTATTTGTTGAATATTGCTCTTCGTGGAGATGGGTCTATTCATCCTGCTGACCAATCCACTTTGCAAGGTTTTGCTGATCTAAAAGACTGATAGTATACGTGACTGGCTTTGAACAATAGATTTTTCTTTCTTCCTTTCATCTACTTTTGAAACGCCCTGTTGACAAGCGTTCCAGTAGTGACAGGACTTCCCGTCATCCCCTTTCAGTTTCCTCCACTCTGTATCTTTCCTTCATCCTGTGAAAGGAAGAGAATCGACTGCTGAAATGGGAATGAGGGAAGATCTTACAGCCTTTAATCGATTGATAGCTAATGTGTTTTGAACGAGATGACAGCATGAAAGGAGAAGAATGAACACCGGTCTAGTGAGGGGATAGTGTGATGAACCGGCTTGGTTGGTTTGCCGGACATGATAGGCTTGTCTGCCAGACCAGTTGGGTTAGTTTATGAAACATGCTGATCTTTTCATCAAGATATGCTGACCTTTTTAAAAAAGCTCCTTTTCTTTTCTTTAAAGGCGGTTATCTTTTTTGAAAAGCTCTTGATCTTTTTGAAAAAATAGAGTAGTTCTCTTTAATTTTTTGAGTTTAAAAAAATAAGCGGAGCAGAAAAAACAGGCAGGTAACGATTAGGTGACGAAAATCCATCGCTTGCTTGTTTTTTCTGTATAGCCTCAAATAACAGAAGTGGTTAATATTCTTGATTTTAGCAATTTTTACGGGAGAAATTCCCCCGATAAAATTTCTTGGTCTAAGTAGCTTTTACCTTTAATCCGTTTCCATGAAAAAAAGAAACGGATTTTTTCAAAGGAGATGACTTGAACATTTTATCTTGTTTTCCGGTCATTTGGATTGTTATCATCTCAAAGTCGTTCCCTCAACAGTTTTCGTGTGTAGCATGTCAAGTCTTTCCCGTGGTGAGAGGAAAGGGATTTCCTTGATGATTTTTCGGAACCCTTCAATGCCTTCATGGAAACTGCCCTCGGTGTAGTAGTTTTCCAGAATTTGCTGCATCACAATCTTTCGTGACTTCCACCAATCGAAATCCGAGAGGTTGTATTCTTATTACAATGACGGTAAAACTGAACTTCTTATAATTATCGAGTATTGTCATTCCATTCAAAAATGAATACTGTTACAAGGATAGTCTTTTTACTTCGAAGAGATAAGTTTTTTTGGGAATATGGGCATATATGATAGTAAATCATACACGGACTTTTGTTTTCTTTTTTGCGTAGATATGATAAAACCCCAAAAATTTTTGTCTAACTTTCAGGGTTTTATCATTTTGATATACCTCCCCTTTTTGTCATGGGAAAGCTATTTCAGACACACAATATTATCTATGATGCTTGTCATGACCGTAGTGATGACCGTTGTTATGGTGATGATGTTTGTCATGATGGTGGTTGTTGTGGTGATGTCCGTGGTGCTTGCAATAGCTGTCATAGTGCTCGTTCCAGTAGTTGTGATTGCTGTGTACCCGGTCGCAGAAAGAATTGTAATGGGATGATCCGGGACGGATGCCCATTTCCAGCAGGATGCGGTCCCAGCCATGACGGTGGTGTCGGTTGTAACAGTCGCAGACATCGCGCATACTCCGACCCGAAGTCTTGGCTATTTCGAGAGCCAGGCCTACGTGCCCCCAGTTCTTTCCACATGATCGGTAGTAGTTGTCCAAGGAGGCTCCCGGCACATTATATTCAGCACATAGGTGTTTTCGGTAGTCTGACAGCTCCACAGACGCATATTTGTTTGCGCTTCCGATAAAGAGCGAAAGCCAATCCTGCCCGAACATGTTGCAGGAGATGAATACAAACAGCAGTAGAAGAATGTTTTTTTTCATCATACATTCAATTTTTACGTTATATACAATTTCTGGTTAAAGATCATTTTTATTGTTTGCAGGTGGTAATTTCCTTTCCCTGAAAATAGGTGGCTATAACTTTAGCTTCTTTCACTTCTTCGGGCGGGCATTGGAATACATCCCGGTCTACAAGTATGAAATCGGCATTCTTGCCTGTTTTCAGGCTGCCGGTAATGTCCGACAGACCCATTTGTTGCGCAGCGTGGATGGTATATGCCTTGATGCCTTCCCGAATCTCCAATCCTGCATCGTACGGGGGGAAATATCCTGATGTAGAGTCTGCTCTCATTGCCGCATGCCAGATTTGTCTGAAAGGGTTCACTTCTTCAAGCAGATTCGCCGGATAATCAGAACCGAATGTGATTCTCACTCCGTTGTCGGCTAACGTTCCCCAAAGATATTGGTGTAGAAACCTTTTTTCTCCTAGTTTATCCAATGTTTCCTCGACGGCTTCGGGAACAGTCCATGAAGGGGTTGTCTGACAGAACAGATTCTCCTTCATCGCGATATATTTGTCGGTTCCTGCTGGCTCAAAGACTTGGTTATGGGCTATTGCACGGGGAAGTGAGGGGGTGATGTCCTTGGTCTTCAAGAAGGCGTCAAGAATGTATTGCTGCCCCTTGTCACCTATGGCGTGTGCATGTACCGCATAACCTGCGGAAAGGGCTGCTGATACATGTTCCAAATTCTCCTCTCTGCTGAGGAAAGGCTCGACTCTCTTTCCGGAATTGCTGTACGGGGCAAGCAGGGCTGCCGATTCGGCCTCTATCGTGCCGTCTTCAAAAAGTTTATATACATTGCAGTAGACATTTTCCTTGCTGTACTGCTTGTCCAGCTGCTTCAGGCGCGCTATGTTTTCAGCGACAGAGAGGGTCTGATCTGCCCAGTATCCTTTTTGGTAATATAGGTTCAGCTTGTTCCGTTCTTGAAGCATGGCAACTGCCGGGTATGTGGAGTTGAATATGTCTCCCGCATCAAATACAGCCGTGAAACCCATCTTTGAATAAGTATCCAGTGCCTTTTCCAGATGTTCGGCTACTCTCTCCGTCGTATTGAACGGAAAGGCATTCGCTACAATATGGGCTGTATTCTCACACAGATATCCCGTAGGTTTCTGCGTGCCCGGATAGCGCACATAGTAATGTACTCCGGGCAGAGGGTCTGGGGTATGCTCGTCCACACCGGCCAGAGTCAAGGCTACCGAGTTGGCCCATCCCGAATGACATCCTTCGTCATACAACAGGATAGGAATACGGTCAGATACCCGGTCGAGATCCTTTGCCGTGGGTGTTTCTCCTTCGGGCAGTCCGAGGTAAGCCAGTCCGTATCCTTGTCCGAGGATATGGGGCGCATCTGGATGCTTATTAAGATATTCTTCCAGCTGCTCCAGTATTTCCTCTTTGGTGGCTCCTCCGTCTATGACCAGCATATCTCCCGCATCCATGAATCCGTAGCAGGCGGGATGTGCGTGGCTTTCGATAAAGCCTGGAAGTACGGTCTTTCCATGCAAGTCTATATGTTTGCATGTTTTATCCTTGTATTCCTGCAAGTCGTCAGCCTCGCCTATGAACAAGATTTTTCCCTTCGACACCACCATAGCGCTGGCATGGGGCAAAGAATCGTCGCAGGTATAGATATTCCTATTCTCATATATGGTGATATCCTGCTGGTGTTTTCCGCATCCGCTCGCACTCAGCATCATCGTCATGCAGGCGATGTAAATTGAGAACTTAATTCTTTCAGTCATTTATGTATTTTATTTATTTTGTACACTTTATATACACTCTTGTAGCCAGAGGAGAAGCCCTCATTCGACTTTCCCATATCTTCAACCTGCAATTCGGCATATACGGAAGTTCCGTTTTTGATTCCTCCGGTTATTTTGTCATATTCATGATAAAGTTCTCCGGTTTCATCAATTATCCAGTATGTATCGTTATTTCCTTCAGGAATGAACGAACGGACTTCTGGTCCGATTGCCAGCTTTCCTTTTACTGTCTGCATTTGCCTGGCTGGGGTAATGACGGAAGCCGGAATGCTTTCTGTGGTTTCTTCATCTTCTTTGGTTTTCTCTCTTGCATATCGGAGAACAAGCTCTCCCCGTTTCAGTATCAGGCTATCTTGTGTCAGTCTTTCAATCTTCATTGTGTCCGAAAAAGAGAGTGTTAGATGGTTGCCCTTGCTTGTGCCGGAGAGAATAAGTGAAGAGCCTTCCTGCTTCCAAGTGTCGTAAAGGAGCGTAGCCATGTTGAGGGATGAAGCCTTTCCTCCTTCTTCCAGAATAAAGCCTTGTTTTAGCATAGGTAGTCCAGGTACGGGCTGTTCCCATCGTCCGACAATACTTTCACTGTTTCCGCATGCTGTCAGCAATATGGCTGACAAACCGCCCATTAGGCTTGTTAGATAATTTTTCTTTTTCATTTTGTTATTTTTTTGATAAAACAAATACTTGTACTCCGCTGGCTGTGTAGAGGGCAATCGTTTCCTTGCTTAGCCTTCCGTATGTCTTTACGCTACTCAAGGCCGACAGGATGTCGTTCTCTACTTCTTGGTTCGGGCAGGTAGTCCGCTTTGTGGTAGCTCTTGGGATGGAAACGGAGAGCTTTCCGTCCTCATTCACCTTCAGTATGCCGGCTATCTGCTTGCAGCCGGTATTTCCACTTATGGAGTTTCCTTTCGTGTCGAAGACAAGAAACGGGGTCTTTTCCAATCCTCTCGGAAGCGGGTGGTTAAATACTGATGCAACATTCCATTTTCCCTGTAACTCTGCGAATGACATAGGTGAGAATCTCTTTTCCAGTATCACGACCGGACGGTTGGAGGCATTGCATAGGGCAATTTCATTTTTTCCAGTTTTGTGGTAGCTCTTTACCTGTGCCAAAGAGTTGAGCACCTTTTTCTCTGTATCCATGTCCGGGCACGCCATTAGTGTGCCTGCTATCTGCTTGAATCCTACTTTGCCCGGCTTTGCCTGCAAGTCCAGCGAAGCCATGATTCTGTTGCATCCGCTGCATCCGTAGATTCTTCCGTTCTGTGTGTCAAATCCGATGAAAGGTTGCTGTCTTTCAGGATTGGCTGCAAGGGTCAGACCATTAACTTCCACAATATTCCATTCTCCATCGATGTCTGAAAATGTCGGAGCGTTCTTTATTGTTTCGCATGATACGAGTAATAGCACCCCGCTGAGCAGTTCCAAATATTTTTTATTCATTGTGTCTCGTTATTAAAATGTCATTGTTCACCTTAGCTAAAATGTCGATTCCTGATGGCTTTTCCTTTCCCCCTTCGGCTTTCATTTTCAGACGGAGATATATTGGTAGAAAGTGTCTTGCCGGTATAGGTATCGAACACGGTTTTTGTGGTGACTTCATTAGGCGATGCCGGCATTTCATCATCGTCATCGCAAGCTGTGAAACAGAATGAACTGCTAAGTAGTAGCAGAGAGACATACAGTTTCATGGCATTAAAATTTTTCATACTCATTTGATAATTGAATTAATACTATGTTATTAATTTTTTTTTTCGATGTTTTAAATGTAAGGTTCTGTAAATTACTGTATGATGCATTTGTTAATGTATGTTATATAATTGATTTATAGAGCTGTATATATTGCAATTCGTAGATAAAACTTGATTTTTATTTTGGGTTTCCATCAACTCTTAAACTTGTGTCTGCCGCAATATAGGCGGATTCTGTAAAGCGAAACAAGCCCTTCATAAGATGCTGTTTCACATACGAGCCGTTTCATACGTCAATTGGGGTAATTTAACAGGCATTTTGTGAGATTTGGGAAAATAAATTTTATATTATAAAACATTTGCTTTATTTTTACTTCTGAAAAAATGTTGAGAAATCGTCAACCCATTTAAAGTCATATGAATAAAAACGCAGAGAAAAGAATTATCGCCTTTACTTCGCAATCTTTGAAGGAATATGGTATTCATGCAGTCCGTATGGATGACATTGCACAAAATATGAGTATGTCAAAACGGACTATTTATCAGACTTATATAACAAAAGATAATCTGATATATATTTGTTTACAGTCTTATCGGAGCAGGATGATGAATATGTTCCGTATTATCAGCTATGATTTTCCGGATATTGTTGAATACCTTTGGGAAGTTTCTAAAGCGTATGTGGAAAATTTGTATAAGGCAAAATGTATCTTTTGGCTTGACATTTCACGGTATTCTGCATATCAATATATATACAATTCGTATAACCGTATATGGTCGGATGAATTGGAGGAAGCCATATTGGCCTGCCAGAAAGAAAAATTAGTTATTCCTAGCCTGCATGCAGCCTTATTCATTGAGTCTTTTACGACATTGCTGTACAATGCGAGGATTGCAGAATGTATGCCGTTAATGTTATATAAATCTGCGTATTTCATGCTTAGGGGAATTATGACAGAATCGGGAATTAAAAGGTTTGATTGCATCTCCTTTGAAGAAGTGACAGCTTGAACTGATTGGGCAGAAACAGTGGATATGGTGATATCTGTAAGCTAAAAATAATCATTTTCACTTATGAGGAAACATTTTTTATTTATTTTTTTTACAGCACCCGAAATTATAAAAAAATTAGAGAATTGACACTTATTGGAATGGATGCGTCTCGCCATCGCAGACGAACACTACCACAGGGAGAGGAGTATGCGAACAGCTGCATGTTTCTAAAAGGGTTCTGCATACACTGCGTAACGAAGGGAGAGTGCCTTACATGGTCATCGGTGGAAAGATATTTAACCTCGAAAGCGCACTACATGAAACATTGCGGAAAAACTATCGGAATTACAGCCAATAAGTTAGATAACTGGTTGTAAAGAAAGAGAAGATGGGATGCTTCACTGAACTCACTGGATAAGCATTTCATCTTTTTAGTTGGTCAGACGAAACATTCTGCCTGTCTTTTCGCCCAGACTGTCCGTGGTTTCCCCAATTTGGAGATTGATCAGCTAGGGCGCTGAAGCACATGAAAACGAATATGTCCCGGATGGTCTGTTGGCGTTTACCAAACTATTCGCCATTTTCAGAATTGTTTTTTCCGGAAGTAAATTTCTGTCAATCTCTATCTTTTCCGACTTTTGGTAATGGATAGGCTCTGCGTATACAGGGAATGTATAACAGAAGTCCTTTCCTGAAAGTTCGTAAAAAAGAGAACTTTATTCGTTAAATTATGCGGAAAGTTTACAATAAAGAGATTCTTTGGTTTAGGAGTATCTCCCGCAGGATTGCCATTAAATAAAAGACCTTTTGTTTTGCTGTTATTGAAAGCAAAGTGGATATGGACTATAATCTCTATTCCGTTTCCGGTCCAAAAGCAATGTGCGCAAGGTGGGGGATAAGATATGAGGTTACGCTGTCATCGGTGTGTATAGATCGGATGAGTGGAGATAAAAAGCAAGACTTATTCTAAAAATAAATCAATATGAAAAAACTGTTATTATTATCTTTGTTTTTGTGTTCGTTGGAAATTGCACAGGCGCAACCGGGTATTTCAACTGCGATACCTTCTGAGAAACCTTCAAAATACCAGAAAGATCAGATCAAGCGCAAGTATGGTATGTTCATTCATTTTGGTATCAATACGTTCCATGATGTGGAATGGTCGGACGGGTCTTTCCCGGTGGAAACTTATGCCCCTACGGAGATTGACGCCCGTCAATGGGTGAAGACAGCGAAAGATGCCGGTATGAAGTATATCATTCTGGTGGCAAAACATCATGAGGGCTTTTGTCTTTGGGACAGTAAGTATACTGATTATGACGTGGCGAGTTCGGGAAATAAAACGAATGTGATTGAAGCCGTAGCTAGGGAATGTAAGAAACAGGGCATGAAGCTGGGACTGTATTACTCGTTGTGGGACAGGAAAGTCAATGCGGATGTTGACAATGTGGAGTCGGACAGGGAGTACAATACATACATGTTGAAGCAGTTGGACGAGCTGATGGACATCACGGAAAAATATACTAAAATAGTGGAGTTCTGGTTTGATGGAAGTTGGGTGAAACCCGGTTATCGCTGGCCGGTAGAAGGTATATACAGAACCATCAAGAGCCGTGAGCCGCAATGCCAGATCGGAATTAACTGGACGATAGGCGAGGATGCGGATCCCCATAATCCGAATGCGCCGGAGAAATCATATAAAATTATTCCGGAAGAACAGAAGGAAGGTGATCCTATCCGTTATTTTCCCAGTGACTTCCGCTTGGGCGATCCGCTTCTGCCTGCTAATCCGGATCCCAAAGTGTTTACTCACAACGGAAAACGGTATTATATGCCTTTTGAATCAACCGTATGTTTAAGCAAGCGTTGGTTCTATCATACCACTGATAAAGAATATAAGTCAATAGATGAATTGGTTGAGCTGTACCAACGGGCAACGGCTCAGGACAATATCCTGATTTTAAACCTTCCGCCGAACCGGGAAGGAAAGATGCGTCAGAAAGATGTGGATCTGTTGATTGAGCTTCGGAAACATATACGGAAATTATAAAATCAAAAAGAATTTATGAAAAGAACGAATTGGTTGCTGGTGGCGTTTTTATGGGTCAATGCCATAGGCTGCTATGCTGACGGAAATAATGTTTTGTATGTGTCGCCGAAAGGAGATGACCGGAATGCCGGCACTTTGTCCCGACCTCTGAAGACCATCGGGGCGGCCCTTGGAAAGATGAAAGAGATAACTGCCGGTCAGCAAGTAGAGGTGGTACTTCGTGGGGGAACTTATGAGATAAACGCCACATTGGAGGTGAACCGCGACCATGTTTTCATTCATCCTTATCAAGATGAAGTTGTAACTATTTCGGGAGGAAAGTCTGTTACAAGGAATAGTCTGAAACCGGTCAAGGAGCAAGCGGCATTAGACCGGTTGCAACCGCAAGTCAGAAGTCTGATAAGAGAAATTGACTTCAAGAAAAACCGGATGGAGTTGGTGGGGCTGCACGCTACAGGTTTCGGACGGCCCAGTCAGGTGGCATGGACAGAAATCTTTGTGGATGGTCAGCCTCTGCGAATTGCCCGTTGGCCGAATGACTCTACGGTAATGATTGGAAAAATACAGGAATCGGGGGTGGCTAAGGAAGGGAAAGAAGCTCCTTTCCCTGTATTCGGATATCAGGAAGAGCGCCCTTCGAGTTGGAAATCGGTAGAGAATATGTGGATAAGCGGATACTTTGCGCACGGTTATGCCGATGACATGATTTGTGTGGAAAGCATTGACACGATACATAAAATGATTCATACGGGGCAGCATACGGTATATGGATTTATGACAGGTGCGCCTTGGCGTCAATGGTTTGCCTTGAACCTGCTGGAGGAACTGGATGTGCCGGGCGAATATGTGATTGATGCCGGAAGAGGGAAGATGTATGTATATCCACCTGCCGGAAAGATGGAAAATTGGAGTGTTTCCTTATTGGAAGGTCCGTTGATGGCGATTGAGCATTGCAAGGATGTGAAGGTGCAAGGCATCACTTTCGAGTATGGCAGGCATATCGGTATCTATATGGAGAATACTCATCGTGCTTTGATTAAGAATTGCATTATACGCAATATGGGCGGAGTGGGCGTATCCATCGGAAAGGGAACGTTGAAGGCTGGCAACCAGAGAGGGCATGAGTCGGGAGGCAACCCTGCTTCGCGTGTCGTGGGTGATTTGATGGGAACGGTTTATCAGGACATCCTGTTCAACCGCGAGGGAGGAACGGAAAACGGAGTCGTGGACTGCCACATTTATAATGTGGGTGCCGGAGGTATCAGTCTGGGAGGAGGAGACAGAGCCTCATTGACTCCTGCCGGAAATTATGTGGAGAATTGCCGGATACATGATTATAACCGGATTGAGAAATCCTATCGTCCCGGAATATGGATGGACGGTGTGGGCAACCGCATCTCTAAATGTGATATCTATGATGCACCCAGTATGGCGATCCTGTTTCATGGAAATAACCATGTGATAGAATTGTGTGACATAACGAACGTGTGTTCTGAGGTCGATGATCAGGGAGCTGTTTATTATGGTCGTGATCCTTCGGAACAGGGAAATGTGATTCGTTATTGTTATTTCCATGAGTTGAGTCCGCGCCATCGTGTAACGGCTACTTATCATGATGACGGAGCTTGCGGAGCAGAAGTTTATGGTAATATTTATTACAAAGCAGGATCTTTACCGGTACTTATCGGTGGGGGGCATAATAATCATTACCGGCATAATATATTTATAGATTCTCCTGTTGCCATTCATATAGATGCGCGTATGCAGGGCTGGGGCAAATTCATGATAGAGAAAGGTGCGATAATTGATCAGCGTTTGCAAACAGTCAATTATAAAAATCCTCCTTACAGTACGGCCTATCCTTTGCTCGCAGAATATTGGAACAATGACACCTCTTATCCGAAAGGCAATGTGATAGAAGGAAATTTGTTTTATAAGATAGGGAATGTGGTGCGCGGACGTACCGAGTGGCTGGAATTGTATAACAATTGGGCTACCGGTTCAGATCCGGGGTTTGTGGATGCTGCTGATCCGTTGAAGGGATTTAAGGACGATGCGCTCATTTATCAGCGGATCAATGGATTCCCCCAGCTTCCATTTGAGAAGATCGGATGCGACTTATCCAAATGAAAAAGTGTGATGATAAGCTTTCAAACTTTATAAAAAAATATTTTATTTCTTTAGGAACATTCCTTTCCCGATTGCCATATAAGTAGAGAGGACTTTTGTTTGGCGACAAAGGATCAACTTATTTTTAAACTTTAAGTCATTACCATTAATGGAACATCAAAACAAATTGATTTATGGCGGACTATTGGCGATATCCGCTCTGACCGGCTGTACGGAGCCGGTAATAGAAAAACCTTTGAATATTGTCTACATTATGACAGATGACCATACGGCTCAGATGATGAGTTGCTATGACAAGCGTTATATGGACACCCCTAACTTGGATCGGATAGCCAATGAAGGGGTACGTTTTACAAACAGTTTTGTCGCAAACTCTCTGAGTGGCCCTAGTCGTGCTTGTATGATTACGGGTAAGCATAGTTGTGAAAATAAATTCTATGATAACTCTACCTGTGTATTTGATTCATCACAGCAAACCTTTCCGAAACTTTTGCAGAAGGCGGGTTATCAGACTGCATTAATCGGCAAATGGCATTTGGAAAGTTTGCCGACAGGCTTTACTTATTGGGAGATCGTTCCCGGACAAGGTGATTATTATAATCCGGATTTCATCACACAAACCAATGATACCATTCAGAAACATGGGTATATCACTAATCTGATTACCGATGATGCCATAGACTGGATGGAAAATAAGCGCGATAAAGAAAAACCATTCTGTCTGCTTATTCATCATAAGGCTATTCATCGTAATTGGATGGCGGATACCTGTAATCTGGCTTTATATGAAGATAAAGAATTTGCCTTACCCGATAATTTCTTTGACGATTATAACGGACGTGAAGCTGCTGCGGCTCAGGAGATGAGTATTGTGAAAGATATGGATATGATATATGATCTGAAGATGCTCCGCCCTGACAAGGAATCCCGTTTGAAATCATTGTATGAAAGCTTTATCGGACGTATGGACGAAGGACAGCGTGCCGCGTGGGATGCATTTTACGGTCCTGTGATTGATGATTTTTATCAGAAGAATCCGCAAGGAAAGGATTTGGCAAACTGGAAATTCCAACGTTATATGCGCGACTATATGAAAACTGTCAAATCACTGGATGATAATGTAGGGCGTGTGCTCGATTATCTGAAAGAAAACGGGTTGCTGGATAATACATTAGTCGTCTATACATCCGACCAAGGATTTTATATGGGAGAGCACGGATGGTTTGACAAACGCTTTATGTACGAAGAATCTATGCGTACCCCACTCATCATGCGTTTGCCGAAAGGATTTGACAGGAAAGGTGATATCACTGAAATGGTACAGAATATAGACTATGCACCTACTTTCCTGGAACTGGCCGGTGTAAAAGTACCCGAAGATATTCAAGGCGAGTCTTTGTTGCCTTTATTGAAAGGGAAGAAGCCTGCGGACTGGCGTAAATCATTATATTATCATTTTTATGAATACCCCGCCGAACACATGGTGAAGCGTCATTATGGAGTGCGTACAGACCGTTATAAATTGATTCACTTCTACAATGACATTGATGCATGGGAACTTTATGACTTGGAAAAAGACCCTGCCGAGATGCATAATGTAATCAATGATCCTGCTTATAGTGAAGTATTGGCTGATATGCAGGCGGAACTGAAGAAATTGCAAATCCAATATAACGATACAGACTTTGTAAAATAAAGACAATGAATAAGACATTCTTATTAAGTGCCATAGTGGGAGTTTTATGCTTTCCGGTAAAGGCACAGACCTTGCCTGTACCTACACCGGTACAGTTGCAATGGCAGCAGATGGAAACAACGGCATTTGTTCATTTTAGCGTGAATACTTATACGGACATGGAGTGGGGGTATGGCAATGAGTCCCCTGCCATCTTTAATCCGACTAAGTTGGACTGTCGTCAATGGATACGGACTTGTAAAGAAGCGGGACTGAAAGGAGTGATCCTTACTGCCAAGCATCATGACGGGTTTTGTTTGTGGCCGTCGGCTTATACGGAATACAGTGTGAAGAATTCTCCGTGGAAAAATGGAAAAGGCGATTTGGTACGTGAGTTTGTGGATGCTTGTCATGAGTATGGAATGAAAGTGGGGTTGTATCTTTCTCCTTGGGATTGTAACCATCCTGATTATGGAAAACCGGAATATATTACTTACTTCCGCAATCAGTTGCGCGAATTGCTGACTAATTATGGGGAATTGTATGAGTTTTGGTTTGATGGCGCCAACGGGGGACGTGGTTATTATAGTACGGATTCCTTACATACCCGAAAGATTGCCGCAGATTACTATCCATGGGAATCTTTGACTGAAATGGTATATGAATTGCAACCCAACTGTGTGGTGCATGGTGGAAGTGCACAGAACATCCGCTGGGTAGGCAATGAGGAAGGGTATGCTTTGGAAGAGCATTGGAGCACAGTGAGAAAGCCGGAACTCTATGATAAGGGGATACCAAATGGTAAGCAGTGGATGCGCGGACATGCGGATGGTACGTTATGGATTCCTTCAGAAACCGATGTATCCGTTCGTCCCGGTTGGTATTATCATGCTTCGGAGGATCATAAACTGAAATCATTGTCCCAATTAACTGATATTTATTATGAGAGTGTGGGACGTAACAGTTTGTTATTGCTTAATCTGACTCCTAATCAGGAAGGATTGATTCCTGCGCAGGATTCCCTGCGTTTGGTAGAATGGTATCGGCGATATACCTCTGAACTAAAGAATAATCTCGTTAATCAGAAAATGAAAGTAACGGGTGAGAACCGTAAGATGTTGAAATATACTTTGGATGGGAACAGAAGTACATATTGGGAAGCTGATACACAAACACCTGTGCTGGAAGTGGATTTTGGAAAAGAATTAACATTCAACCGTTTGTTGTTGCAAGAGTTTATAGAGAAAGGACAAAGAATAAAACAGTTTGTTGTAGAATATTTTGATAATGAGAGTTGGCGGCAATTGGATGAACAGACTACTATCGGTTATAAACGGATTCTGCGTTTTCCCGAAGTCACTGCTTCACGTTTGCGATTACGGATAACAGATGCATGGGAAACGCCTTGTCTGTCAGAAATACAGGTGTTTAAAGCGGAAACTCCGCTGGATGCTCCCGTGATTACCAGAAATAAGGATGGAGAGGTGAAGTTAGTATGCAGTAATAAGAATGCTTTTATATATTATACTACAGATGGTAAAGAACCACAACCCGGTATAGGTACTCGTTATCAGTCGCCTGTTCCGGCAGACGGCGATCAAATTATTAAGGCGGTAGCGGTGGACGGAACGAAAAAGTCAATTACCGCTACGCGTACTTTTACCGGTAGCAAGGCTCACTGGAGTACCTTGCCTGATAAAGCCGGTATGCTTGTCTTTGATGAAAACCAGCATACAACTTGGGTTGGAAAAGACCAGCTTGAGGTTGACTTGAAATCAGAAAAGGAAATAGCCGGTATAAGCTATCTGCCTGATCAGGCACGATGGGCTAATGGAATTGTTGTAAAATATATGGTTGAAATTTCTTTGGATGGAACCCGATGGAAGGAGGCAGCCCGTGGAGAGTTTGCCAATATTCAGAACAATCCTGTAGAACAGCAGGTGATTTTCCGGCAGGCGCATAAAGGGCGTTACATCCGTTTCCATGCCTTGTCAACAGTGGGTGGTCAAAAGAGCATGGGAGTAGCGGAATTGGATATTTTATTTTCTAAAAATTGATAAGTAATGAAAAAGTATAACTATGTAGGATGGTGTATGGCCGGTAGTCTTGGCTTGTCCGCTATATCTGGGCAGGCTGCACAACCGGAAAAGAAACAACCGCATATCATTTTGATAATGACTGACCAACAGCGTTGGGATGCATTGGGGTGTGCGGGAAATGAAGCTGTGATTTCTCCAAATGTGGATCGCTTGGCAGCCGATGGGCATTTGTTTTGCAATGCCTATACGGCTGCTCCAAGCAGTACTCCGGCACGTGCGGGTATGCTGACAGGTATGTCTCCCTGGCATCATGGCTTGTTGGGCTATGGACAAGTGGCGGAGCATTATCCCTATGAAATGCCACAGATGTTGAAAGACTTGGGTTATCACACATTGGGAATAGGAAAGATGCATTGGCATCCGCAGAATGTGTTGCATGGATTCGAAGCGACTATTCTGGATGAAAGCGGACGTGTGGAGTCTCCTTATTTTATGAGTGATTATCGTAAATGGTTCAATACGCAGGCTTTCGGTCTGGATCCCGACAGTACGGGGGTGGAGTGGAACGCCCACGAAGCGAAAGCGTATGCTTTGCCCGAACGGTTGCATCCTACCGTATGGACAGGAGACAGGGCGGTGGAGGCGATAAAAGGTTATTCTTCTGAACAGCCTTTGTTCTTGAAAGTATCTTTTGCCCGTCCACATAGCCCGTATGATCCCCCCCGGCGAATAGTGGATATGTATGAAGGCAGAGAAATACCTGCTCCCGTGGTAGGTGACTGGTGTAAAGACCTTGCAATAGATGCCCATCCCGAAAAGAATCCCGAAGCGGCTATAGGGAACTATGGAGTGGAATATGCCCGGAATTCCCGTAAGTATTATTATGCTTCGGTGACTTTCATTGATGAGCAGGTAGGGCGTATTGTGGATGAACTGAAAAAGAAAGGAATGTATGACAATGCGCTGATCTGCTTTGTGGCCGATCATGGCGATATGTTGGGAGATCATCATTTGTGGCGTAAAACGTATGCTTATGAAGGATCGGCAGCTATTCCTTTTATTATAAAGCTGCCCGAAAGTATGAAGAGTAGCCTGGAACCTGGTGAAAAAATAGAAGCTCCGGTGGAGTTACGCGACTTGCTTCCTACTTTCCTGGCATTGAACGGCTGCCGGATTCCGAAAGAAATGGACGGTTTGTCTTTACTTCCTTTATTGGAAAAAGGGAAAGCTCCCTGGCGTGAATATATTGATATAGAACATTCCACTGCTTATTGGGCGGATAATTATTGGTGTGCTTTGACGGATGGGAAAATAAAGTATATCTGGTTTTTCCGCACGGGTGAGGAACAATTGTTCGATTTGTCAAAAGACCCATATGAATTGCATGATTTGTCAAAAGTCAAGGCTTCCGGAAAAACATTGGAAAAGATGCGGAAAGCGATGGCAGGACATTTGCAGGAAAGAGGGGAGGAATGGGTGAAAGACGGCAAACTGGTCATCCGCAATAGAAATCTTTTATATAGTCCGAATTATCCAACAAATAAAAAATAAACCATGAAGAAATTAATTCTAACCTTTTCATTTTTAGTGTTGTTGTTAGGCACTCTGCAGGCATCGGTATCTATTATCCCGATGCCGCAGAAGTGCATCGAAAAAAGGGGAAATTTTACGGTAAATGACAAAACTGTAATAACTGTGTCTGTAGATAACGAGGAGATGCGCAATGCCATATCTTTTTGGAATGATTTGTTTGATACAGCTGCCGGGTTTTCATTGGAAATCTCTTCTATTCCCCGTTCTTCCAATGTGATCCGTTGTCGGCTTAACACATCTCTGCCCAATGAGGAATCATACAAGCTGACAGTGTCTTCATCTGCTATCCATATAGACGCCAGGACTCCTAAAGGCATCTTCTATGCTTTTCAGACATTGCGTCAATTATTGCCTTCTGCCATTGAAAGCGACAAGTTGGTGACGGAAAAAGTAAAATGGAATATTCCTTGTGTAGTGATAGAAGATTCGCCTGCATTTTCTTATCGCGGAGTGATGCTTGATGTTTCCCGTCACTTCATTCCGAAAGAGGATGTAAAGCGTCATATTGACTTGCTTGCTTTTCATAAGTTGAACATCCTTCATTGGCATTTGACTGATGACCAGGGATGGCGTATCGAAATCAAGAAATATCCCAAACTGACTACCGTCGGAGGTTACCGTAAAAAAACGATTGTGGGATATATGTGGGATAATCCTACAGAGTGGGACACTAAGCGTTATGGCGGATTTTATACACAGGAAGATATCAAAGAAGTGGTGGCATACGCCAAGAAGCGTTTTGTGGAAATTATTCCTGAAATAGAAATGCCAGGACATAGCGTGGCGGCACTGACAGCATATCCTGAATATTCCTGTACCGGAGGGCCTTTTGAGGTGGAAGGCCGTTGGGGTGTTTTCAATGATATTTATTGTACCAAAGAGTCTACTTTCACTTTTATGCAGGATATTCTGGATGAGGTGGTGAAGCTTTTCCCCTCCAGCTATATTCATTTGGGCGGGGATGAGGCTCCTCGTATCCGTTGGAAAAATTGTGTACACTGTCAGGAACGGATGAAGCAGGAACATTTGACAAAGGAGGCTGAATTACAGACTTATTTCATCAATCGGATTGAGAACTATCTGAATGCCAGAGGAAAGAAAATTATCGGTTGGGATGAAATCTTGGAGGGAGGTATTCCGCAACGTGCTACCGTGATGTCATGGAGAGGTGAAAAGGGAGGAATCCATGCGGCAAAAGCCGGATATGATGTCATTATGTCTCCTAACATTTATATGTATTTTAATTGTTTCCAGTTTAAGGGGAATGGAAGGAAAATAGGGAACCCCAATCGGGTGATTACATTGGAAAAAGTTTATAATTATCATCCGGTTCCCGAAGCGCTGACTGCGGATGAGGCCAAACATATCAAAGGAGTGCAGGCCAATTTGTGGACGGAGTATATGTCTGCGCTTGATGAGATGGAGTATATGCTTTATCCGCGCGTGGCGGCTTTGTCCGAGGTGGCATGGAGCAAAAAGGAACATAAAGATTATGGAAAATTCTGTACCCGTTTGGAGAGCATCCGGCAACATTATGATGTGTTGGGAATAAATTATTATAAGAAAATCAGTAATGAATGATCTGTTTGTGATGAATATGAAAAGAAAAATACTATTTGTTTGTTTCGTTTTCCTTGCTTTGTTGCAAGGGTGGGCGCAACACACTTGGCAGGCCGGTCCGGTAAATTTAGAACTTATTCAACGGGGCAATTCGAAGTTTCCTTCCGGTTTCTCCGCTTTCTCATTGAAAAATCATTTTATTTGGTGTGGTTCGGTTATTCAGGCAGAGGAGGATGGAAAGTATTATTTATTTTATTCCGCTATGGAATCAGGACCGGAGCACCCTAGATTTATAGACGCTTGGTTGCTGGGTTCGATGATTGGAGTAGCTGTATCTGACTCTCCTTATGGGGGATATAAGGATATAGGTATTGTGTATAATAAGGATGGATATCGTCCGGATAGCTGTTCATGGGATGCACAGTCGGTTCATAATCCCCATATCAAGAGATATAACGGAAAGTACTATTTGTATTATTGTGCTACGGCAGATCCGGGTGAGAATGCTCATGTAAAGGGAAAACTAAGCAGAAGAGACAGACTCCAACAAAATCAAAAGTTGGGGGTGCTGTGTTTTAATTCCATAAAAGAGTTACTGGAAGGTAAATTTTCATGTAATGAGCAACCTTTGCTTGCTCCACGTACACGGGTGAAGCCTGATAATGTACTGGAACCCTCACCTGAAGGTACTGTAACCAAGCCTGATAATCTCATTTTAGTCAATCCGGCAGTGGTATATCATCCTTTGAAAAAGAAATATTATCTTTACTTTAAAGGGAATGTTTATGACCCTACTTGGCGTGGTGTGCATGGAGTAGCCATAGCCGATGCTCCCGAAGGTCCTTTTATTGTGCAGGATGACTATGTATTTGAGTTTGAAACAGGGGATAACCAGAAATTGAATGCGGAAGACCCGTTTGTATGGTATCACCGGAAAGACAATTGTTTCTATGCTGTATTTAAAGATTTTACGGGAGGATTTACAAAAGGTAAGCCGGGATTGGCCATCATGTATTCTGAAGATGGTATACATTGGAAACTTCCCGAACATTCTTTGTTTATGAATAAAGAAATAATTCTGAAGAATGGAGAGCGGATAGAGGTAGATCGTTTGGAACGTCCTCAGTTATTATTGGATGAAAATGATGAACCTATTGTGCTTTATTCGGCTTGTTCCATTACTCCACTGAATATGAAACAGGATGGGAGTTCGTTCAATGTTCAGATTCCAATTTTTAGAAATAAGTAAGAAGGATAATATGGTGTAAAAGCAGTCCGGCATATGGATGAATATCTGTGCCGGACTACTTTTTTATATTGTGGCGGAAGAAATGGAACTTTTGATAAACCTTTCGGACACACGCTTGTTTATGATAAGTTCATGTTTTTGACATGAGTAACATAAATCTATTGCAAAGACTAATGAAAGAAAATAGACCTCCTTTTTTGCCGTTTTCGCAATCTTGCTTTAATTATTTTAAAGTAAGGGGCTTTATTGGATTTTCGGAATTGTGTATCAGAACATTTCATCCTGATTCACAAAGATATATATGTCCCTATTTGCCCGATGCGCATATCTTGGAGTTCCGGCTTCCGGCAGCGACTATAGAGTGTGTTATCAATAAACAAGGTATATGCATTGAGGCTATCATGTTTACCGATTAGTAAGTGCTTAATCTTCCTTTTTCATTTCTTAATAATTAAGCCAAAGCTTGAATGAAGAAAGTTTTTCTTCACTGATGGTGATTTGGGCTTTGTAAGGAGGAAGGACACTGACTACTATCTTGCCATTAAAATAAGGTTCGGCATGGTCTATGGAAGCAATGCTGATAATAATCTGACGGTTGGCGCGAAAGAACTGTTCTGGGTCCAACTGTTCCATTAATTTATTCAGAGACAGGTCGATTATGTGTTCTTGTCCTTTTTGGGTGACGGCAAAAGTTATTTTATTTTCAGAATAGAAATAGGCTATGTCCGTTACTTGAAGAGACCAGAAACGGTCGGCTCCATAAATAAGGAAGCGTGTACGGTAACGTCTTTCTTTATGTTGCAGGGTATCCAGCAATGTATCCAGATATTCTTGGGGGCGGGAGATTCCTTTGTTTTGTAAAGTTTCGTATTTGATGATGGCATCGAGCAGACGTGTTTCGTCGATGGGTTTCAGTATATAATCTATGCTATTTACTGTAAATGCGCGGATGGCATATTGGTCGTAGGCAGTTGTAAAAATAATTATAGAGGAAGGATGCACGGCCGAAAGGAAATCGAATGCGTTTCCATCTGCCAATTGGATATCGAGGAAGATCAGGTCGGGTTGTGGATTATCTTTAAACCAAGCCACAGCTTCGTCCACACTGCCCGGTATAATGGTCAGTGTCCATTGCGGGCGCAGACGGGTAATCATGGAATGTAACAAACGTGCTGCTGGCACTTCATCTTCTATAATGATTGCGTTTAGTTTATTCATATGCTAAAGGTACTTTTACGGTAAACAAATTGTTTGCTTTAGTGACAATGATTCCTTCGCCGAGCAGTAGTTTGCAACGGTTGGAAAGATTATTCAATCCTACTCCCGAAGAGGTGTCATTACTCTTTTTAGGTTGGATAGGGTTACTTACTGTCAGGTAATAATTTTCAATTTCTATATTAATTTGCATAGGCTTGTTTGAGGTGATGGAATTATGCTTGATGACATTTTCTACCAGCAGTTGCAAAGTTAGTGGCGGGAGCATGGCTTCAGGATAGTCTTCGGGAAGATGACATTTGTAACTGATGCAATTTCCTAATCGGACTTCGTGAAGAAAGAGGTAGGATTTCATAAATTCCAATTCTTCGCTTAAAGGTACCAAGACTTTATCTTGACTTTGAAGGACATAGCGGTAAACGCTGGACAGATGCTTAGTGAAGCGGACTGCATTGGCGGGATTGTATTCTATTTCTGCAATCAGCGTGTTAAGACTGTTGAACAGAAAGTGTGGATTGAGTTGGTTTTGCAGGGCGGTGTAACGGGCTGTGTTATTTTCTTTTTGAAGTTCGGCAGCTTCTTGTTGCAGTTTTAATGTGTTCTGAATAGAACGGTTAGATAAAAGTAGTCCTACAATAACTAACTCCACCAACCATACCAGAAAGAGGATGCGCCAGCCGCCATTTGGGAAAATAAATATGTTGTAGGAACCTACCAGAAGTTTTCCGACAATCAATAAACTATAATTCAAAAGAAAGAACAGAAGAGTTACGGCTATATAAATGGTAATAATTTTCCAACGTTTGCGGATATTCAATGCATATTGACTGTTTAGCCAGGAACTGAGCCGCAACGTTGAGTAGCCAAGAATATTGAAGGCTGTGATGAAGAAGATAAAAGCACCTTTGGAAAATAGCATATCTGCCACATGGGGTGACAAATCGGAATAATTGGCTAGAAGAAGATAGGAAAATGCTCCTAGTCCGGAGAATAAAAGGCCATATAATGTAACATTCCATTTCATGTGAACAAAGCTACAATATTTTACAGAATAATCATAGACTGGAGAGGTGTTAAATTAATATTTTCCATTCACTATAGGTACGGATAAATTCCGTTCCTTGGTGAATGGAAGAATATGCTTTTCATGATGGTTGGTTTTATCTAATATTTGTTTAAAGCTTTCAGCAATGCGGAATAGTGTCCTTGTGCAGAAACTTTGGCTTGTACATAGTTGGTTTGTGAAATCTGCCGATAGTTTTGTGCCTCTATCATTTCCACTATTGATACTTTCCCTTCTGTATATCTTTCCAATGCCATTTGTTCGTTTTTGCGGGCTTTTTCCAATGAGTTTCTAGTTAATTGTACTTGTTCCATTGCTTGAGACAAGGATACACGGGCTGTCTGCACTTCCAGATTTACATGGTCACTTACTTGGTGCAGATTATCAGTCGCGGCACCGATCTGGAAAGAGGCTGCCCGTTTTTCGTTGCGTCGTTTCCCCCATTCAAAAATAGGTACAGATAACTTAGCATAAACGGCATAGTTGGGATCAAGGTCGGATTTAAAGTTATATCCTGGTGAAGAGTAACTTCCTTCTATGCCGACATACAGTTGCGGTTTATATTTTGAGTCAGTCAGTTTCTTTGAGCTTTCGGCTATGCCTATTTGGTCGTATGCTATTTTTAGTTCCGGTCGGTTAGAACCGTCTTGCTTCCATAACTGCTCATTCATTACGATGGAAGGAATGGTATCTTCCACTTCCGTTATTTCATGAAGTGCCGTGCCAATCAGTGAATTAAGTGCCATTCTTCCTGTTTCCAAACTGCTTTTTGCTTGGAGCAATTGGTATTCGGCTTCATTTAGTTTTACTTCTGCCATAAGCAAGTCTTGCGGGTCAACTAGTCCTGCTTCGACTCGCTCACGGATAGTTTTGGTGAGTGAGGCGATAGAGTTTCGATAGTCGGTAGCAACTTGCAGAAGTTCGGCACGGGCTACGGTATTCCAGTATTGCATATCGGTTTGGTAGCACAGGGCGGAACGAAAGTATTCCGCCTGATGTGCTGCCAGACTATGTTGATGTTTTGCCATCCGGATGGTTTCCAGCAGACGCCCGCCTGTATAGACCGGCTGTAATAGGGTAAGTGAGGCACCATATTTCATGTCCTTGCCTTCGAACGTCAGTGGGTTTTGCATACTGGGCAAGTCCAGAGTGAGCTGGATGGGGTTGCCGGTATATTGAAAGTTGGCGTCACCCGAAAGTTTGGGACGCAAATCTTTTCGGGCGGCTTTTTCCAGTTCGATACTTGCAGAGATGTGTTTATCCGCCGCCTTCAGGTCGTGGTTGTATTCCACAGCCATCGACCTGTACTTTTCCAATAAATCACTTTGTTGGGAGAAAGTAGCGGACGGAACACTAAAAATAAAGATAAACAGTATATTAATTCTTTTCATAGGATGCATATTTAGAATTACTCTTAATTTTATAAAACATGGCATATAATGCCGGGGTTACGAATAACGTTAGCAATGTGGCAAACGTCAGTCCGAAAATAATAGTGGCTGCCATACCGCCGAATGCTATATCGAACAACAACGGAACCATTCCTAAAATAGTAGTGGTCGCTGCCATAAGTACAGGTCTTGTTCTTGACACTGTAGCTTCTATGATGGCGGTATAAGGTGCGATTCCATTTCGGCGCTGTATATTTATTTCATCCAGTAACACAATCACATTTTTAATAATCATACCTAATAATCCCAGCCATCCGGCGATGGGGAAGAAGCCGAAATCGAATCCGGTGAGCAGCATACCTATGGCAACCCCGATAAGGGAAAGGGGAAGGATACACAGGATAATGACCGGTTGTCTGAAGTTACCGAATAATGCTACAAGAATTACAATGAGCATCAGAAAAGCCAAAGGAAAGAACTTGGCAATGGCCTGCATCGCTTCGCCTTGGTCTTTGTATTGGGCATCCCAGAAGAAGGTATATCCTTCGGGCAATTCTATTTCTTCTATCTCTTTTCGTATTTCTCCGTGTACTTCCGCCATGGTGTGTCCCGGTTTTACTCCACACATGGCTGCCATGGATAACTGACGGTTATAAGTACGTATTTGCGGAAATTCCCAAGTGGTTTCAATTTTTTCCGTTACTTGTGACAGAGGTGCCGAATGCTCCCCGTTCCAAACAGAGAAATCCCCTAAAGATCGCTCGTCTGTAATATGAACCCCTTCCGATTTTAGTAATACAGGTACTTTCTTTTCATTATCCCGATAAATTCCTACAGGAGTTCCATCACTGATAGACTTGACGGATTGCATCATTTGTGCTTTGGTGATACCCAGTGCTCCGGCTTTTACCGGATCGTAAACAGGGCGGATCATTAAACTCATGTTGCCCCATTCGTTGCGGGCGTCCGCTACTTTGGGATTGCGGCGCATGATTTCTATTGCTTTCCCTGCCAGTGAATCTAGTACAGCAGGATCCGGTCCTAGAAAACGGGCTTCGATGACGGCTTCTGTCAAAGGGCTAAGCTCGAATTTGTTCACTTTTATCAGGGGTTCGGGATATTTCTGGCGAATGGAGTCTTGCAGTAGCGCATGTAATTCCTTTGAATCTTTGGAGGTCTTGCATTTTACCAGTATTTGTGCATAATTGGATTGAGGACCGAAAGATACATTGGATAAATAATAGCGGGGTGGCGTGCGACCTATGTAGGTAGAAACCATTTCTGTTTCTTCGTGTCCGCGTATATAGTCTGCCAGACTGCTTGCCATGCGGTCTGTTTCGTTAATGTTTGTTCCTTCGGGCAGCCACATATCTACGGTAAAGTATTGTTTTTCCAGTGCGGGTACGAATACTTTAGGAATAAATTTGAAACTCCAGGCAGAGAGTATCAGCATAATGGGCAGTGAGCCGATGGTGACCGACCGGTGGCGGAGCACCCAATGTAAAGCATTGCGGAAACGGTTGTAATATTTTCCGTCAAACAGTGCCGCTTTCAGTTCCTCGGGACGTGGGCGGCGGACAAATTCCTGTATAAAGAAAGGTGTCTGTGTCAGTGCGAACACCCAGCTGAACATCAGGGATACTCCGATAACCACGACTAATGAGGATAACAGTTCACCTGTGATATGTGGTGAATAATAGATAGGAAGGAAAGTAAGAATAGCGATTACGGTTGCTGCCAACAAGGGCAGGGCGGTAGTCGAGCAAGCCTGCATGATGGCTACACGTTTCCGCATTCCACGCTCCATATTGATTAAAGCGGAGTCTGACACAACAATGGCATTGTCTACCAACATCCCCATGGCGATAATGATGGCGGCCAGTGACATTCGCTGGAGTGCGATGCCGCAAGCCATCATGACAATGAGAGTGGCGAAGATGGAAAAAATCAGTCCGCTACCTATCAGCGTGCCATTCTTGAACCCGATGAAAAATAATAGAATGGCTATAACAGTTAAAACGGAAATGATGAGATTCAAGACAAAGCCTTGATTGGCAACGGCTGATTCATATCCTTGATCGTAGATAGAGGTCAGTTCATATCCTTCAGGCATGGATTGGGATAATTCGTCAATGCGTTTTTTCACAGCTTCTGCCATATCCACTACATTTCCGGTGGGGACGGTGGAGATGGCAATACCTATGGCCGGATTACCGTCAATGCGCATCAGATTGCTGGCAGGTGTCTGATAACTTTCTTCTATTTGTGCAATGTCGGCAAGGCGGAAATGTTCACCGGAGCGTGATACGATAGTCAGGTTTCTTATATCATCTAATGAATAAAAATTTCCAGTGGATTCAATGCGCAGCCGATTTTGTCCGGCATCAATACCTCCGGCATCCACCACTTTGTTTTGTGCTTCGAAAGCGCGGGCTATATCCGAGGTCGTAATTCCGCTTTGTGCCATGACGGATGGGCTGACAGACACGTCAATGGTAGGTGTCTGTATTCCGTAGATTTCTATTTTAGCAACATCTTTTATTTTCAATAGTTCGTTTTTGATAATCTTGGCTTCGTCTTCCAGTTCCCGATAGGTATGGCTCTTTCCAGTCAGTCCATAGAAAACTCCCAATACATCTCCAAAATCATCGTTAACAACAGATGGACCTGCTCCGGCGGGAAGTTTGCTTTGTACATCATTTACTTTACGGCGTAATTTGTCCCAAAGTTGTTGCATTTCGTCTGCCCGGATTTCCTTTTTTACATAAACGGTTATTTTTGAAAGTCCTGTTCGGTTTTCTGTTTTCAGATAATAAAGTTCACCAAGAGATTGGATGGATTCTTCCAGAACATCTGTTACTTGAGATTGTACCTCGGAGGGGGATGCTCCGGGATACGGAGTCAGTACGAGTGCTTGTTTGATGGTAAAGGGGGCGTCTTCCAGTTTTCCCATTTTGATATAGGAGAACAGCCCACCGGCCAATATCAATACCAACAGCAAGATAGTGACTGCTTTCTTCTGTAGAAAATATTTTACGAGTTTCATGATTGTTTATTTCTGTGATATTATTCGTTTTCTACACTTATTTTCATTCCATCCGATAGGAAGCGGAGCCCACTGTTTGCTACAGTTTCATCAGGATACAAGCCTTCGGTGATAGATACATAACCGTTTGGCAATAGATCCCCTTTCTTTACTTTTCTCTTAGTTACTTGTTGGGTTTTGGAATTTACTACCCATAAATAATCTCCTTCTGTAGGGCGATGGCAAAGGGCTGTTTGAGGGATGGCTGCTCCTTGGGAAAGAGTTGAAACGGAATGGGTATTTAGGCTTGCTTTACCAGACATACCTGCCAGTAATTTCCCTTCTTTATTGGGAAGTAGAGCGGTCAGCAGATAAGAGAGGTTATTGCGGGTAGTCCCTTTGGAAATTTCCATTATCTTAGCATTATATACTTTATCGGGTTGGGCGTCAAATCGTACTTGTATTGTATCTAGTGCTTGCGCTGCACGGGCAATGTCTTGAGTGACATAAATCTCCAGTTTAAGTTGGTCTATATCAATAAAAGAAATGATGGGCTGGGTTGCTTTCACGTCTTGAAATTTCTCTATATATACTTCACCCACATAACCATTGAATGGAGCGATAAGGCGTGTGTCTTCCAGTTCATAGGAAGCTGTATTGAAAGTTGTTTTTGCAGTGATATAGTCTGCTTTTGCTTTTTCATAAGTACTTGCAGAAACATTTCCTTTGTCGTATAACTTTTGTATACGTTCGAATTCCGCTTTTGCCTGATGGTAGATTGCTTCGGCACGTTCTTTACGGATGCGGAAATCGCGCGGATCTATTTCGGCTATGATGCTGCCTTGTTGGTATCGGTTACCTGCGTATACATCGAAACGGTCGATGGGACCGCCTACTCGGAAAGATAACTCGGAAGTGCGAAAAGGTCGGGCAATAAAAGAGAATTCTTTGTCACCCTGATGTGAAACTGGAACAGCTTGTGTTGTTTTTACAATAAGGTCTTGTTTTTTATCATTGCCTTCGGCAGCACAGGAAGAAAGTAGTGCGGCAAGGCTTAATAATAGCATGGAATGTACGTTTATCTTCATATTTTGTCTTTTAAGTTTGAGACAAAAATAAAGATTGAAGGGAGAACAGATGGGGAAGAAAATGCTGAAGCCGGAAAAAGAAGACCGGAAAAAGGGAAAATGCATCCTGAATAATTTTATCAATGAAGTAAAAAAAGATTTATTCAGGCAACTTTTTATACAGAATAGCTGTTTTTATCAGTAAGATGATTAACTATAAACTCTAAAGAATAAAGCGTATGTATTTTATTTGGTACATTATTATCGGAATTATTGCTGGTTTTGTTGCCGGTAAGTTGATGAGAGGGGGAGGTTTCGGTCTCTTTATTAATTTATTGGTTGGTATTGTTGGTGGTGTCCTGGGCGGCTGGGTATTCAGTTTGTTTGGTATTGCAGCAACTGGTATTATTGGCAGTCTTGTTACCTCTATTGTGGGAGCTCTATTATTGTTGTGGATTGTTTCTTTGCTCAAGAGGTCTGATATTTCTTGAATTATAAGAGTAAAAAAGAACCGTCCTGACGACACGCTTGCCGGGGGCGGTTCCTAACCAAACAAATCAAAAAATATAAGTATATTAACTAATTGCTTCCACCTCCTAAGGCACGGTAAAGCATGATATGCAGTTTACAAGATTCCACATTCAGAGCGATACGTTCCAATTCACAATCCAGGAAACGTTCATCGGCCGACAGTACATCCAGATAGCCTGCGAATCCTACTTTAAACATTTCATTTGCATTATAAATAGATCGATGATGGATACGGCTTTCTTCTTCTTTCAACTTTTTGCGCTGGTGCATTTGCGATGATGCAGTAATGAGGTTTAATACTTCTTCATAGGCTTTTAATACCGTATCGTGATATCCTAACAAGGCGATGCGTTGCTGGCTTTTCGCATCATTCCATAATGCACGTATAGTATTTTGTTTGAATATAGGTGCTGTGATACCTGCACCGAGATTGTAAACCAGGGATGCAGGAGCAGTAAACCATTTATCCAGATCAAATGCGTTAAAACCTCCGTTTCCTCCAATCACGATGGATGGGAAGAAAGCTTTTCGCGCTGCAGATACGTCGGATTTACTAGCTAATAACTCCAGTTCGGCAGCCTTTATATCCGGGCGATATTGCAAAAGTTGTGACGGGATTCCTGCATCTGTGGGAAACTCATAACTACATGCAGTTTCAAATGACACTCGTTTCACCTTGAAAGGCAGTCGTCCTAATAAGGTGGCGATGGCACGTTCCTTTTCACTTATTTGCTGTTCGTTTGCAAGCAGCATTTCTTCCAATTTAAGGCGTCGTGACCGGAATTGGTCTACAGAAAGTCGGGTTACTTCACCTTCTTTCATCAGTTCATCGGTTAAATTATAAGCATCTCTGGCTGTTAGGATGGCTTCGCGTAGCACATATCGCTGTTTATCCAGTCCTATTAATTCAAAATAGTGTGTACCTACTTCTGATATCAATAAGGTGCGTGCCAGACGCATAGCTTCTACAGACTGCATCCAGCGGGATACGGTCGATCGTTTTTTATCGGTTAGCTTACCCCATATGTCAGCTTCCCATTGAAAATTGAGTCCTAGGTTGAAATTCCGGTAGGGATCTGGAATATGTTTGTCTTTTTCTAAATCGGGAGTGTTGGTGGTGCTGTTACCAACTCCGTCCATAGTGTACTCGCCAAAACGTTGTACTCCACCATCAATGCCTAATGAAAGATCGGGCAGCAGCGCTCCTTTTCCTACTCGAACTTGTGAACGGGCAATGGATATCCGTTCTATAGTTTGAAGGAATGAATGATTGTTATTTAACGCTTCGGCTATATAACTTTGCAATAACGTATCTGGAAAAAATGTTTTCCATGACATGGAAGAGATAGTAGTGCTGTCCGTTTCCCTATCCATATAGAACTCGGGTAACTCTATCTTTTCTGTCGGAGTAAGGGAAGGGGCTTTGCAACTTACCATAATCAGACAGAAAGCTCCTATTATTAAACCTGTTTTGTTTATATTGTTATTTTTCATCTTCTTCATCATAGCTGACTTTATTACGGTTAAGATGTGCAGACCAACTCTCGAAAACAAGGTAAAGTCCAGGTACAAGGAAGATTCCTACGAATGTACCGATAAACATACCTCCGGCGGCAGCTGTTCCGATGGAACGGTTGCCCAAAGCACCGGCTCCGCTTGCCATTACCAACGGGATTAGTCCGCATATAAATGCAAAGGAGGTCATCAGGATGGGGCGCAGACGGCTTACGGAACCTCTAACGGCAGCATCAAAGATGCTCATTCCCTGTTTGCGGTACTGGTTGGCCATTTCCACAATAAGAATGGCATTTTTGCCTAGCAGACCAATCAACATTACCAAGGCTACCTGGGCATAAATATTATTTTCCAAGCCTGCCAGTTGCAGGAAAAAATAAGAACCGAAGATACCTGCCGGCAATGAAAGTATGACGGGAAAAGGCAGTAACAGACTCTCGTATTGTGCTGCCAGCAACAAATAAACAAACAGCAGGCAAATACCGAAAATAAGAACGGTTTGTCCACCCGAATCTTTCTCTTCACGAGTAACTCCTGACCATTCTATATCATAACCGCGAGGTAATGTCTCTTTGGCAATTTGTTCCACTGCTTCGATAACCTCTCCTGAACTGACTCCTTCGGCAGGTTCACCTGTAATCAAGGCCGAGGTGAACATATTGTAGCGTGTAATCTGGTTAGGACCGAATATACGGTCCATCGTCATAAAGTTAGAGTAGGGTACCATATTCCCGTCCTTGTTCTTGGCATAGAACTTATACAGATCTTCAGGATTCATACGATACTCTGGAGAAGCCTGTAACATCACCTTATACATTTGTCCGAAACGAATAAAGTTGGATGAGTAGAAACTGCCGATATAGGATTGGAGTGTTTCCATGGATTCATTTAGATTTACTCCTAATTTAGCTGCTTTAGCAATATCCACTTTCAGCAGATATTGTGGAAAATTAGGATTGAATCCTGAGGTTGCTCCCACAATGCGCGGATCTTCATTCAGTTTTTCTACTAATGTATTGGCAACATCGGCAAATTCTGCAAAGCTGCCTGCTGTTTTATCTTGTAAACGAAGTTCGAAGCCGCTGGCATTACCGAATCCCGGAACTGTAGGAGGCAGGAAGAACTGAATATCCGCATCTTTGATATGCGAGGTGCGGTCTTTGTATATCTCTATAAGTTCGGCTGCTGTTTGATCGCGTTCACTCCACGGGGTGAGATTAATCATACCCATACCGAAATTGGCACCTTCCGTTTCAGTCATCAAACTATAACCTGCTAATGTGGAGATGCTTTCAATTTCTTTGAAAGGAAGCAATGCAGCTTGTACAGCGTTCAAGGCTTTTTCGCTGCGTTCCAATGTTGCTCCCGGAGGCGCATCTACATTGACATAAATCATACCTTGGTCTTCATTGGGAATAAAGCCTGAAGGAAGTACCTGGCTCATGCCGAAAGTGGCAAGGAAGAAAATAATCAGTGTGGCATAAGTGATTATTTTCCGGCTCAAATACTTGTGTAATCCGATATTGTATTTCTTTTCAAAGCGGTCGTACCGGCGGTTGAAAAAAATAAAGAAACGACGTAGCCATCCTGCTTTTTTCTTCTTTTTTCCATCAGCGGGTTTCAGTAACAAAGCACATAGGGCAGGCGAGAGGGTCAATGCGTTTATTCCTGAGATAACAATGGCTACCGCCAGTGTCAATGAGAATTGCCGATAGAAAATACCTACAGTTCCCTGCATGAAGCCCACCGGAACAAAGACTGCCGACATGACTAGCGTGATGGCAATAATGGCTCCACCGATTTCATTAATAGCTGCTACAGATGCTTTATAAGGAGAGAGTTTCTCATGATGCATCTTTACATGGACAGCCTCTACGACGACTATTGCGTTGTCTACTACAATACCTATTGCGAGCACAAGGGCGAATAAGGTCAACATATTTATGGAGAAGCCCAGCATTTCCATAAAAAAGAATGTACCGACCAATGAAACTGGTACGGCGATAGCCGGAATTAAGGTGGAACGGAAATCTTGTAAAAATATATACACCACAATAAATACCAGTATGAATGCTTCGAGCAGTGTCTTCAGCACTGACTGTATGGAGGCGTCAAGAAAGCGTGATACGTCATAGGAGATATTGTAATCCATGCCAGGCGCAAAACTGCTTTCTTTGATTTCTGCCATTTTGGTTTTAATATTTTGGATGACTTCCCTTGCATTGGAGCCGGGGCGTTGTTTGATCATAATAGATGCCGATGGCCTTCCGTCGGTCATAGAGGTCATGTTATAATCTTCAGAATCGAATTCAATAGTGGCAACGTCTTTCAGACGTAGCAGTGAACCATCGGGAAGAGCTTTCAATACAATCTCTCCATATTCTTCTGCTGTGCTGAACTTTCCGGTATATTGTAATACATATTGCAGTTGTTGGGGTAATTTGTCTGAACTGATACCTGTCTTGCCAGGTGCTGCTTCTATGTTTTGATTACGGATGGCTTCAGTTACATCTTGAGGTACCATGTTGTAGGCGGCCAGCCGATTAGGATTCAACCATACACGCATGGCATAATCACGGCTACCCATGATTTCTACCAAGCCTACACCGTCAATACGTTTTAATTCGCGCAAAATATTGATATCGGCAAAGTTATAAACAAACTTTTCGGTATGTGCACTGTCCGTACTCATGATGTTCAAGTACATCAACATACTGTTTACTTCTTTTTCTGTAATAACTCCGGCACGGATTACTTCTTCAGGCAATTCGTCTAGTACGGTAGTCACACGGTTCTGTACATTTACGGCAGCTACGTCCGGATCGGTTCCCACTTTAAAATAGATAGTAGTAAGGGACATACCGTCGTTGGTACAAACAGTGGTCATGTAGGTCATGCCGGGTACTCCGTTGATGGCACGCTCTAACGGGGTGGCGACTGTTTTAGACATCACATCGGCACTAGCCCCGGTGTATCGGGCGGTTACCGTTACAGATGGGGGTACGATATCGGGAAACTGAGTGATGGGCAGTGTCAAAATAGACAGTACGCCCAAGCAGACGATAATGACGGAGATTACTCCTGAAAGTATCGGTCTTTTTATAAATAGCTTAAACATAAACTGTCCGTTTTATTTTACGATAGGTTGTTTTAATTCAACTTCTTTTCTGATTGCTTCCATATCAATGGTATCAGTCTTGATGGTAATGCCATCTTTCATCATTTGCACTCCCTCGTATACGATGGCAGTGTTAGGAGAGAAGTCTTGTGTCACATAGTAATTATTATAGCGTTCCAGCGGTTGGAAGCTGCGTACTTTTACTACACTGGCACTATCAACGGTATATACATAGGTGAAATCTTGAATTTCGAATGTTGATTTCTGGGGAACTAGGCAGATGTTGTCCATTTGGGTCATCATACGTACTTTTCCAGTCACTCCATGTTTCAGCAGTCCGTCCGGGTTCGGAAAACGGACACGGAAGGCAATGGAGCCGGTTCCTCGTTCAAAGTCACCTTCTACTGTTTCTAATGTGCCTTTGTGGGAGTAGATGGAACCGTCTGACAAAATCAGTTCCACATTATTTTCTTCGTGCTGTTTTTGTCCGCTAAGTTGTTGGCGCTTGTATTCCAGATACTCGCTTTCGTTCACTTTATAGTAAGCAAAGATCTCGGAAATATCACTTACGGTAGTCAGTAAGCTTTGCGGATTTACCAGACTTCCCGTCTTATAAGGAATACGGTCTATGTAGCCGTCAAAAGGGGCAGTGATAGTGGTGTAAGAATAATCCATCTGTGAACGTTGCATTTGTGCTTTTGCCTGTTCCACTTTCATTTGGGCTACTTCTTTTTCTTTATTGGCTTGGTCGAGTCGGATTTTTGATAAGATTTGTTTGTCAACCAGCCGGCCTATTCTTTCGGCTTCATAATTTGCCATTTCATATTGTGCCTGTGCTTGTTTGTAATTGGCTTGCGCCTCTTTTACCGTTTCGCTATATTGGTCGGAACTGAGTTGGAATAGAGGCTGTCCTTTTTTGACTTTCTGTCCTTCGTCTACATATATTTTTTGAACAAATCCTTCCACTTTGGGCTTAATTTCTACAAACTGTATAGCTTGCACATCAGCTACATATGAGCGTGGAAACTCAATGGTTGTGGGGTGAAGAATGGTGATGGGAATGAATTCTTTGTGATGTTCCTGCTTGTTGTCCGATTGACCACAAGAGCATAGCAATCCTGTGCATGTACACAGGACCGCAATTTTCTGAAAATTACTCTTCATGAAATTACGAATACAATTTAAAAAGATTAATAATTGAGTTTGAGTAAATAAAAGATCCGGCTTGCATTCAAATCTTTCAGAATACAAGGCCAATATGTATGAATATGCTTTAATGTGACATATTAAATGCGGTACACACAAAAGATAATGTGATGATGTACCACTTTCCCCGGATTTTCACTGACAGGTGTGTAACTTTGTACCGGAACTTGGGGAATAGCAAAAAGATTGACCAGCATGTCGATAGTGCAGGGTAAAAAACGACTGTTTGGCAGTTGTGCACGTCCCGACTGGAAATAATAAGTTTCTTCTCCTCTGCTTTCTTCATTGTTGTCAGAAGGCAGGGTGGGCTGTTCCATCGTTTCTACCATAGCCAGATTGGCATCAATCAGTGGAGCGCATACATCAAATTGTACGAGTAATAACATAATTACGCATACTATTCTTACCACATATTTTTTGATACCGTTGAACATGAAAGATACTTTGTTTGTCAATTCGTTTGCAAATTTAATATAATTGAACACTGTTTTCAAACTAATCATCCAAAATTAGTGAGTTTTAATATATCCTTTCTCTTTTTTGGAACTACTATCCTTTATACTGACTGAAATCTGTTATTTTTGTACTCAGTATTTTAAATAATCAGATAATATTACTTATGTTACAACCCGAATTGAAATTTCGTCGAGATAAAATACGCTATTTGATGGCTCAACAAGGCATTGATGCTGCCCTGATAGCTTGTAATGTAAATTTGCTTTATACGTATGGTGAGATAGTGAACGGCTATCTTTATTTACCGCTTCATTCACCGGCACTTCTCTTTGTAAAACGTCCTAATAATATTGTGGGAGAATTTGTATTCCCTATTCGTAAACCTGAGCAGATAGTGGACTTGTTAAAAGAAAATGGTATACCTGTAGCTTCAAAGATAATGTTGGAAGGCGGGGAACTGCCTTATGCGGACTATATGCGTCTTGCATCTCTTTTTCCTGAATCGGAGGTAGTGGATGGAACTGCTATTATTCGTGAAGCGCGTAGCGTAAAGACTCCGCTGGAGATTGAACTTTTTCGTCGGTCGGCTGCTTTACATGCTCGAGCATATAGTAAGATTCCCGATGTATACCATCCGGGGATGACTGATCGTGAACTATCTGTTGAGGTGGAACGCCTGATGCGACTGGAAGGTTGTCTGGGAATATTCAGAGTATTTGGTCAGAGTATGGAGATATTTATGGGAAGTGTGTTGGCCGGAGATAATGCAGCTACTCCTTCGCCTTATGATTTTGCCTTAGGTGGTAAGGGATTGGACCCGTCTTTGCCCGGAGGAATGAATGGAACTTTGTTGAAAGAGGGGTATAGTGTAATGGTGGATATAGGGGGAAACTTTTACGGATATATGTGCGATATGAGTCGTGTGTTCTCCATTGGAAAATTAAATGATGAGGTTTATGCAGCTCATCAAGTCTGTCTTGAAGTGCAGGATAAGGTTGCCTCTATGACGGCGCCTGGTGTGGTGTGCGAGGATCTTTATAATGCGGCCATTGAGATCGTGACGAAAGCCGGATTTGCCGATCGTTTTATGGGGGTGTCCCAACAGGCACGTTTTATAGGACACGGCATCGGGTTGGAAATCAATGAGGCACCAGTGTTGGCTCCGCGTATCCGGAGGGAGTTGGAAGAGGGAATGGTGTTTGCCCTTGAACCTAAAATCGTATTGCCGGGAGTAGGACCGGTCGGCATTGAAAATTCTTGGGTAGTTACAGAAAACGGAGCCGGCAAACTGACCATTTGTAATGAGGAGATTATAGAGCTTTGATTCCTTGGATGTAAATATTGAAGCGGAAAAATCAAAAAAACGAAAAATTTTATGGTTCTTGTTCTAGTGTCATTGGGGGCAAAGTGAAGAACTTGAATATAAAAAAGATCCCGAAACTTTTAGTTTCGGGATCTTACATGGTTTGAAGTATATTTTTTATTCCCACTCAATGGTCGCATTGGGTTTGGGCGACAGGTCATAGCATACGCGGTTCACATTCTTTACTTCTTTTAGAATACGGTCGGTAATTTTCATCAGAATGGACCAGTCTATCGGTTCGATAGTAGCTGTCATAGCATCTACGGTGTTGACAGCTCGGATAATAACAGGCCAGTCAAATGAACGGGCATTGTCACGCACGCCTACTGATTTGAAATCGGGTACTACGGTGAAATATTGCCATACTTTCTTGTCCAAGCCTGCCAGTTGGAATTCTTCACGCAAGATGGCGTCCGATTCGCGAACAGCTTCCAGGCGGTCACGAGTGATAGCCCCCAAACAGCGCACTCCCAAACCAGGACCAGGGAACGGCTGACGGTAGACCATGTCGTATGGTAAACCAAGTTCCACTCCGCAGGCACGGACTTCGTCTTTGAACAACTGGCGTAAAGGTTCTACTAATTCAAACTGTAAATCCTCGGGTAAGCCACCTACATTGTGATGGGATTTAACCATTTTGGCTGTTTTAGTACCACTTTCTACGATATCAGGATAAATTGTACCTTGTCCCAAAAAGTCGATTCCATTTAGCTTACGGGCTTCCTCTTCGAACACACGAATAAATTCACCACCGATAATCTTGCGTTTCTGCTCCGGATCAGTTACATTTTCCAGTTTACTCAGGAAACGGTCTGTAGCATCCACGTAAATCAAATTAGCGTTCAACTGATTTTTGAAAACTTCAATTACTGCTTCCGATTCACCTTTGCGCATTAATCCATGGTTCACATGTACGCAGACCAGATTATTGCCGATGGCTTTCAGCAACAGGGCTGCTACTACAGAACTGTCTACACCTCCGGAAAGTGCCAATAATACTTTCTTGTCGCCTACCTGGCGGCGGATCAATTCAATCTGGTCATTGACAAAGTTTGTCATATTCCAGTTAGCCTCTGCCTTGCAGGTATCAAAAACAAACGATTGTACAGCATTCTTTATTGCTTCCACATCATCCGTCAGTTGGGGAAGCTTCACTTCGCAACATGCTTTGTCATGACCGGCAGCCATTACGGGGATCCCTGCTTTGTAAATCTCGGGAAGCACGTCAATATCCACTCCGTCAATTACATGGTTGGGACCGCCATTGATAATGACACCCTTTACATTGGGCAATGCTGTCAGCTCGGCGGCTGTGATATCGTGCGGGTAAATTTCACTATATACACCCAAAGCACGAATGGCTCTGGCAAGCACGGTGTTTTCGGTGCTTCCCAAATCCAAGATAACAATCATATCTTGTTTCATTCCGTTATGTTGTTTTTAAGTTATTAGTTGGTTGTCTATTATTCCCACTCAATTGTGGCAGGCGGTTTGGACGAGATATCATAGCATACGCGGTTTACACCTTTTACTTTATTGATTATGTCGTTTGAAACCTTAGCCATAAATTCATAGGGAAGATGAGCCCAGTCGGCGGTCATGGCATCCGTACTAGTTACGGCACGTAGGGCAACGGCACGTTCGTATGTACGTTCGTCCCCCATTACTCCCACACTTTGTACGGGTAGCAAGATTACGCCTGCCTGCCATACTTGGTGGTAAAGGGATGTTTCGTTTCCGTCCGAGTCTTTCACTTTCCAGTCTCTCAATCCTTGGATATAGATATCATCGGCGTCTTGCAGAATACGTACTTTCTCAGGAGTGATATCACCCAAAATACGTACCGCAAGTCCTGGTCCGGGGAATGGATGGCGTGTAATCAGATGTTCCGGCATACCCAGTTCACGACCTACGTGGCGTACTTCATCCTTGAATAGCAGACGCAGAGGCTCGCATAGTTTCAAATTCATTTTTTCGGGCAGTCCACCTACGTTGTGATGACTTTTGATTACAGTGCCGGTGATACTTAATGACTCGATACAGTCAGGATAAATGGTACCTTGTGCCAGCCATTTCACATCTTTAATTTTATGAGCTTCTTCATCGAATACGTCAATAAAACCTTTGCCGATAATCTTACGCTTCTTCTCAGGTTCTTCCACACCTGCCAGTTCACTGAAGAATTTTTGGCTGGCATCCACTCCGATTACATTCAGTCCGAGACATTCATAATCATGGAGTACATTTTTGAATTCGTTCTTACGCAGCATGCCGTGATCTACAAAAATGCAGGTAAGATTCTTGCCTATCGCTTTATTTAATAATACGGCTGCCACAGATGAGTCTACTCCGCCACTCAGCCCCAGTACTACTTTGTCATTTCCCAGTTGCGCTTTCAGTTCGGCTACAGTCGTTTCAATGAAAGAGGCAGCGCTCCAGTCCTGTTTCCCCCCGCAAATGTCGACTACAAAATTTTTCAGAAGCTGGGTTCCGTCTTCACTGTGGAACACTTCCGGGTGGAACTGTACTCCCCATACTTTCTCTTCCTTTATTTGATAAGCAGCGATGGCTACTTTATCTGTTGAAGCGATAATTTTGAAATTCTCCGGAATGGCGGTGATGGTATCTCCGTGGCTCATCCATACTTGTGAGTGTTCACGGACGTTCTTCAATAGTGGGTTCTCTTGGTCGAAAGTGGAAAGGTGTGCACGTCCGTATTCACGTGTGCCGGCCGGTTCCACTTTCCCACCGTTTGTATAAGACATGAACTGTGCACCATAGCAGATACCCAAAATAGGATACTTTCCGCGAATGTCACTCAAATCGACTTTAAAGGCGCTTTCATCATACACCGAGAAAGGGCTTCCCGAAAGGATAACGCCGATTATGGACGGATCATTGTGTGGAAATTTGTTGTAAGGCACAATCTCGCAATAAGTATTCAGTTCGCGAACGCGACGGGCTATGAGCTGTGTGGTTTGTGAACCGAAGTCGAGAATAATGATCTTTTCTTGCATATATATATTAAGATATGTAAATGATTTCGTGCCGCAAAGATACTCAGAAAAAATAAAAATCCGTCATGCTGTTGAGGCTTTTTATAATTGAATTGGAAAAACTTTGTTCTTCCTGCTTCCTTGTGGAAAAATATGCAAAAAAAAGATTGGAATGTTTAGGAAATGTCGGCTGGTATATAAATCACGGGCTGTCCGACAAGCATTTGAGGGCAGCCCGTTTTTTTTGTGTGGATAATATTTTATTTTTTGCCAGCCTGTTCCTTCAACAAGTCACGGATTTCTGTAAGTAATACCTCTTCCTTGCTAGGGGCAGGTGGGGCGGCGGGAGCAGGAACTTCTTCTTTCTTGCGATTCAGCTTGGCAAGTAATCTTATAAATAAGAATATAGAAAAAGCAATGATGATAAAGTCGAAAGTAGCTTGTAGGAAGTTGCCATAATTCAACGTTACGGCAGCTTTTTCAACTCCATCCACTACTTCAGCCGGCTTTAATTGTAGTTTCAAATCTGTAAAGTTCACGCCACCTACCAGCAATCCGATGGGAGGCATGATGACATCGGCCACAATGGAAGATACTATTTTACCGAAGGCTCCGCCGATGATGACACCGACTGCCATGTCAATGACGTTTCCGCGCATTGCGAACGCCTTAAAATCTTGCAAGAAGCTGCTTTTTCCCATTTTTTTTTATTTTAATATGAATTTATGTGCGAATATAAAAACAAATTCTTATTTTTGCACCGCGTTTAGGAAATAAATACTAAACGTTTAACAACATTCCAACGTAGAGTGTTTAAAAGCTATATTATAAAACCTTTAAAATTTAAACAAAATGATTAAAGTAGGTATTAACGGATTTGGTCGTATCGGCCGTTTTGTATTCCGTGCAGCTCAGAAAAGAAACGATATTCAGATCGTAGGTATCAATGACCTTTGCCCGGTTGATTACTTAGCATATATGTTGAAGTATGACACTATGCACGGACAATTTGACGGTACTATCGAAGCTGACGTAGAAAATAGCAAATTGATCGTGAACGGCAATGCAATCCGCGTAACAGCTGAAAGAAATCCGGCTGACTTGAAGTGGGATGCAATCGGTGCTGAATACGTAGTTGAATCTACTGGTTTGTTCTTGACTAAAGAAAAAGCTCAGGCTCATATTGAAGCTGGTGCTAAATATGTAGTTATGTCAGCTCCTTCTAAAGATGATACTCCGATGTTCGTTTGCGGTGTAAACGAAAAGACTTATGTTAAAGGTACTCAGTTCGTTTCTAACGCTTCTTGTACTACTAACTGTTTGGCTCCTATCGCTAAGGTATTGAATGACAAATGGGGTATCACTGACGGTTTGATGACTACAGTTCACTCTACAACAGCTACTCAGAAAACAGTTGACGGTCCTTCTATGAAAGACTGGAGAGGTGGTCGTGCTGCTTCTGGTAACATTATCCCTTCATCTACTGGTGCTGCTAAAGCTGTAGGTAAAGTTATTCCTGAATTGAACGGTAAATTGACTGGTATGTCAATGCGTGTTCCGACTTTGGATGTTTCTGTAGTTGACTTGACAGTTAACTTGGCTAAACCGGCTACATATGCTGAAATCTGTGCAGCTATGAAAGAAGCTTCTGAAGGTGAATTGGCTGGCGTATTGGGTTACACTGAAGATGCAGTTGTTTCTTCTGACTTCTTGGGTGATACTCGTACTTCTATCTTCGATGCTAAAGCTGGTATCGCTTTGACTGATACTTTTGTTAAGGTGGTTTCTTGGTATGACAACGAAATCGGTTACTCTAACAAAGTATTGGATTTGATTGCTCACATGGCTTCTGTAAACTGCTAATCAGTTAAAAACCATATAGCGAAAGCCGTCTGAAGTAATTCAGACGGCTTTTTTTTATGTAGTTTTGCGTGCTAAGTTGCACATTTTCGTTATCTTTGTGCGACTGTTACAAAAACTTAGGATGGAAAAGTACGATTTGATAACGATATTAGGACCTACCGCTTCAGGAAAGACTCCTTTGGCAGCGGCTTTAGCTTACAAGTTGGATACCGAAATTATCAGTGGAGATAGCCGGCAGGTATATCGCCGGATGGATTTAGGTACGGGAAAGGATTTGGAAGACTATGTCGTGAATGGACAGCAAATACCTTACCATCTGATAGACATTGTAGACCCCGGATATAAATATAATGTATTTGAATTTCAACGTGATTTTTTGAATGCTTATGATCAAGTGAGATGGAAAGACAAACTTCCTATATTATGCGGAGGTACGGGGATGTATCTTGAATCCGTGTTGAAGGGATATAGGCTGCTTCCTGTTCCAGAGAATCCCAAACTTAGGGACTCGTTAGCAGATAAATCATTAGCGGAACTCACCCGGTTGTTGTCAACTTACAGGAAACTTCATAACTCTACGGACGTAGATACTGTAAAGCGGGCTATCCGGGCCATTGAAATAGAAGAGTATTACAAGCACCAATCAGCGGAATACCGTGAGTTCCCGCAAATTCATAGTTTGATCATTGGAGTAGATATAGCTCGTGAGTTACGTCGTGAAAAAATATCCCACCGTTTGAAGCAGCGTTTGGATGAAGGGATGGTAAACGAAGTGAAGGCTTTGTTGGATAGTGGTATTTCTTCCGAGGATTTGATTTATTACGGATTGGAATATAAGTATTTGACTTTATATGTCTTGGGTAAACTTTCTTTCAATGAAATGTTTCATCAATTGGAAATAGCTATCCATCAATTTGCCAAACGGCAGATGACCTGGTTCCGGGGCATGGAGCGGCGAGGGTTCACTATACATTGGCTGGATGCTTGCCTGCCTATGGAAGATAAGGTGGAAAAAATCATTAATTTGTTACACACTAAAAACTAAATGTTATGGCTGTAGAACCAAACAGATGGGGGATTATTTATAATCCGAAAGCCGGAAGCCGTAAGACTCAGAAGCGTTGGAATGAGATACGTAGCTATATGGAAAACCGTAAGGTGGTTTTTGACTACGTACAGTCCGAAGGTTTTGGGTCGGTGGAACGACTCGCCCGTACCTTGGCTAATAATGGTTATCGAACCATTGTGATTGTAGGTGGAGACGGAGCGATCAATGATGCTATTAACGGTATTATGACTTCTATGGTGGAGGATAAGACAAATATCGCTTTTGGAATCATTCCTAATGGTATTGGTAATGACTTTGCCAAATATTGGGGGTTGGATGAAGATAATTATAAAGCAGCGGTAGATTGGATTATCAATCGTCGTCTGAGGAAAATTGATGTGGGGCGTTGTAATTATTTTGATGGAGAGAAGCACACCTCCCGCTATTTCCTGAATGCCATATATATAGGTTTAGGTGCGCGTATTGTACAGATCTCAGATGGTACCCGCCGTTTTTGGGGAATACGTGAGTTGTCTTTTGCCGCTTCCATGTTCCTGTTGCTGTTTGAACGTAAATTGTACCGTACACATCTTTGTATCAATGGCGAACATATTCGTGGACGTATCATGACGGTATGTGTGGGAAGTGCCCGTGGATACGGTTTGACACCTAGTGCAGTTCCTTATAATGGCTGGTTGGATGTGTCGGTTATTTATCGTCCGGAGTTAATTCAACTTTTCTCGGGTATGTGGATGCTGTTGCAGGGACGTATTTTAAATCATAAAATGGTGAAACCTTATCGTACACGGAAAGTAAAAGTACTACGTGCGCAGAATGCTTCTGTCAGTTTGGACGGGCGTATTTTAGACCGCCATTTTCCTTTGGAAATTACGATCCAGCCGGAAGCTATAACTTTGATTATCCCTAATTAAAAACTATAGATATCCATTTCTTGCTTTAAGGATAGAGGCAGAGTAGATATCTCAATGAATAGACGTAAGATAATGACAATTTCAGATTTAAGAAAGACAGATAATTTCTTTTTACTGGCTGGTCCTTGTGTGATCGAAGGAGAGGAAATGGCTCTCCGAATAGCAGATCGTATTGTGAAAATAACAGATAAACTGGGTATTCCCTATGTGTTTAAAGGATCTTATCGTAAGGCTAACCGTTCCCGTTTGGATTCGTTTACAGGAATAGGTGATGAAAAGGCCTTGAAAGTACTTCGTAAAGTACGGGAAACTTTTGGAATTCCTGTGGTAACCGATATTCATAGTGCTGGAGAAGCTGCTATGGCCGCTGAATATGTGGATGTGTTGCAGATTCCTGCTTTCCTGTGTCGCCAGACTGATTTGCTGCTGGCGGCAGCTCATACCGGAAAGATTGTCAACATCAAGAAAGGACAATTTTTATCACCTGGCGCCATGCGTTTTGCTGCTGACAAAGTGGTGGAGGCGGGTAATGATCAGGTTATGCTGACCGAGCGGGGAACGACTTTCGGGTATCAGGATTTGATTGTAGATTATCGGGGTATTCCGGAAATGCAGACTTTAGGTTTTCCTGTAATTCTGGATGTGACACATTCTTTGCAACAACCTAATCAGACTGCCGGTGTGACAGGTGGTATGCCGCAGCTTATTGAAACGGTAGCCAAGGCTGGCATAGCGGTAGGAGTGGACGGTTTGTTTATGGAAACCCACGAAGACCCTTCTGTCGCTAAGAGTGACGGAGCGAATATGTTGAAACTGGATTTGCTGGAAGGGCTATTGACCAAACTGGTAAGAATCCGCCAGGTGTTATAAATGTTATTCGTTGGGGATTCACAGGTAAGATGGGTTAATTTATTTGGACTATGGGGCAACTTGCATGAATAGTATAAAATAAGGTCGGTTTTTGCAGTAGAAACCGGCCTTACCTTTCTTTCTCCGTCAAAACAGAAAAAAGAATAGAAGCAGATGTGGATTATTTTTTTAGAATATAAGCCTTCATGCGGGCTATATCATTTAAGTAATCTTGCAAATCTTGTTCATGGTCTTCTTCTTCTGCCATAATATGTTTGGCAATATCACAAGTGGTGAAGTCAATTCCGTTTGTGAATTCAGCAATTTGCTGATAGCGGTAGATGGCACAACGTTCGGATTCTACATTTTGTTTCAACAAGATTTCCGAACCGAAATCTACGGGCGCATCATATTTGCAGCGAGCTAAATCAAACCATTGTTTAGGGTCAAGTACGGGTACGCCTTCCAATTCAATGATACGGTCGGCCAATAATTTTGCATGGTTATATTCCTCGGCTGCATGTTCTTGAAACTCGCGTTGTACATCACCGCGCATAGCGCCTTCTACTACGAATGAACCTACCCAGTATTGGTAGAAAGCCAACCATTCTTCGGACAGAGCTGCATTCAGCTGAGCCAATAAGTCCACAATGTCAATTTTATCCTTCAGGATATTCACAGATTCTTTAGCCATAATGTAAAGTTTAAGTTAGTGTTTATTATTATTTAGTCCACAGCGGGTATAGTCATGTCGTCTAACACACCTATGCCTTCCTGGTCTACATCTTTTTTTACGTCAGAACTGGTATAAAGCCAGATACCGAATCCCAGCACAAATAAAATAAGGAGGATGATTCCCCATAATTTACCTTTACTCATAGTTTCTTGGTTTTAGTTTCTTTAATAACAGCTGGTATTGAAAAAGGTTTTGTAAGTAGAGAAAAAACAGGCGTCTGTTATGGAAAAACGGACGCCTGTGTGTGTGAAGTATGAATTGATATTAGATTTTATCCTATTTTGCTGATTTTTTTTAGTTTCTCTTCATCAATGATTTTAATTTTTCTACCGTCGATGGTAATCAGTTTTTCAGTTGCAAAGTTAGAAAGCGTACGGATTGCGTTCGAAGTAGTCATATTTGATAAGTTTGCCAAATCTTCTCGTGAAAGGTAAATGCTTAGTGTAGATTCATCTTCTTCTACTCCATAAGTATCTTTCAAAAATAACAGAGATTCCGCCAATCGTCCACGAATATGTTTTTGCGTAAGATTTACGGTTCTTTCATCAGAAATTCCCAAATCTATAGAAAGTTGGCGGATAAAGAACAAAGCTAATTCAGAGTTGTCTTTTATCAGTTTCATAATGGCCGGCATGGGAATAAGGCAGATAGTGCAAGGCTCGAAAGCGGAAGCAGCTGTCACGAAGTTCCCTTCGGCAAAAAAAGCTCGGTATGCGAAATATTCTTTCGTCTTTAATACGCGGATAATCTGGCTACGTCCTCCCACACCTTCTTTGTAGATTTTTACTTTTCCACTAAGAAGACACATAAGGTGCATCGGAGTTTCTCCTTCGCAGTATATCGTCTCATTCTTTTTATACTTCTGTATCGTAAAGTTCTGAGCCAAGAACTCTCTTTGTTCCTGTGTTAAAGGTTGCCATAAGTCTGGTATACTTTCAGCAATCTCAGTTTCTGATAATTCTTTTCTAACCATAAACGTGCTATAAAACCGTGTTATAGAGCACAAATATAAGAAGAAAAAATAAAAGGACGAAGTAATCAGAAGAAAAAAGAAAGATATATTATTAATTTATCTTCAAAAAATAACAAAAGGATAGGTTCTTATCTCCTATCCTTTCTTTTTTTTGTGAAATTTTATTTGGTGAACAGTAATTCACGATATTTAGGTAATGGCCAAATCTCATCGTCTATTTCTAGTTCCAAATGGTCAATATGGTCGCGGATTTCTTCCAGATATGGACGCACTTGTTCCTCGTAGCTGAAGGCTTTCTCTACTTGGCTTCCCAAATGATTTGCTACTTTTCGGGCTTCTGTCATATTGTGCACGGCTTTTTTAATAGCAAGTATGCGGTTTTGAATTTCACGTACCAAATTCTTCCGGTCTTCGGTCAGCTCTTCGTATTCTTCGGTGGAGAATATCTCTTTCAGACCACGAAGATTTTCTAATAGTCTGTTCTGATAAATTACAGCTGTGGGAACAATATGATTGATAGCTAGATCGCCTAGTACACGACTTTCAATCTGGACCTTTTTAGTAAACTTTTCCAGTTCCACTTCTATACGACAGAACAATTCATTTTCATTGAATATTTTTTCGCCTATCAGTACTGCACGAGATTGCTCATCGTTGAACTTCAGGATGGCTTCGGGTACATGGCAGATATTGGTCAATCCGCGTCGCGCGGCTTCTGCTTTCCATTCTTCCGAGTAGCCGTCACCTTCAAAACGGATGTTTTGTGAAGCGATGATGGTTTCTTTTAATACCTTATACAGAGCTTCTTCCTGTTCCATCCCTCCGTTTACTAATTTATCTATCTGGGTCTTGAACTCATTCAACTGGTGTGCCATAGCGGCATTGATCACAATCATTGATGCGGCACAGTTGGCAGATGAGCCTGCAGCACGGAATTCAAAACGGTTTCCGGTGAAGGCAAAAGGAGAGGTACGGTTACGGTCTGTATTGTCTTGCAATATGGCAGGTATGCGCCCGATACCCAATTGCAATGCTTTCTTTTCATCAGGGGTCAGTTCGGCGTCATTCAGACGTGCCACTACTTCGTCCAACATATGGGAAAGATGACGTCCTAGGAAAATAGACAGAATAGCGGGGGGGGCTTCATTTGCTCCCAGGCGATGGCTGTTTCCGGCACTGACAATAGAGGCACGTAGTAAATCCTGGTTTTTATAGACCATCATCAGTACGTTGACTATGAAAGTCAGGAAAAGCATATTTCCTTCCGCAGTCTTGGCAGGAGAGAACAAATTGATACCTGTATCTGTACAAAGTGACCAGTTGTTGTGTTTGCCCGATCCGTTTACTCCTTTGAATGGTTTTTCGTGGAGCAGTACAGTAAAATTGTGTTTGGAAGCGATACGTTTCATCAGGTCCATTACCAGCTGGTTATGGTCGTTGGCCAGATTTACATCTTCAAAAATAGGAGCTAGCTCAAATTGGTTGGGAGCCACTTCGTTATGCCGTGTTTTTACCGGAATCCCTAGTTTGTGACATTCCAGTTCCAATTCTTTCATAAAACTGGTTACACGTGGAGGGATGGAACCGAAGTAGTGGTCGTCTAGCTGCTGGTCCTTGGCAGACGAGTGTCCCATCAAGGTGCGTCCGGTCAGGCAAAGATCCGGACGTGCATTATATAGTGCGGTATCCACTAAAAAGTATTCTTGTTCCCAACCCAGATTGGCGAATACGCGTTTTACGTTTGGATCGAACATTCTGCAAACCTCAGTTGCCGCTTTGTCTACAGCACCTAATGCCTTCAACAAAGGAGTTTTATAGTCGAGTGCTTCGCCTGTATAAGAGATGAAGATAGTAGGAATACAAAGTGTGCTGTCTACAATGAAAGCCGGAGAAGAAACATCCCATGCCGTATAGCCACGTGCTTCAAATGTGTTCCGGATACCGCCGTTGGGAAAACTGGATGCATCCGGTTCTTGTTGGATAAGCAGTTTGCCCGAGAAGCGTTCTATAACATTACCGTCGTCACCGAATTCAATAAAGCCGTCGTGCTTTTCGGCAGTTCCGTCAGTCAGAGGCTGGAACCAATGAGTGTAGTGGGTAACATTAAAGGTCTTTGCCCAATTCTTCATGCCATTGGCTATCATGTCGGCCATTTCACGATTGATAGGGGTACCTTTCTCGATTGCGTTTATTACTGCTTTATAAGCCTCACTAGGCAGATATTCCTGCATTTTTTTACGGTCGAATACGTGGTTGCCGTAATAATCAGCTAACTTTTCAGAGGGGTAGTCAACTTTAACGGGGCGTCTGTTGGCTAACTCCTGTAGAGCAAAAAATCTCATTTTGGACATGTTGTCTTTCTTTTACTGGTTGTTGGCTGCAAAAATACTGCTTTTTGATTAATAATTCGCTATATCGCTAATCATTTTTCATTTCTGTTAAGGATGTTAATTAAGTATTATCATGCGTCAGCCTGTTGGTTTTTGTTTATATTTGCTCTTCAAACAATGAAAAGAAAGTACATTGATGCACTATATACGGATTGTCAGGTTGATTATATTTTGTCTTTTGTTACCTTTAGCTGTTCAGGCTAAGAGGGAAAAGGTTGATATGCCCGACAAGCCGATGGTGTCCGATTCCATTCTTCAGTGTATTTTCCAGTTTTCGCCGTTCTATTCCCGTATCATTGATGAGTATAAGGCTGATTTATATATAAAAGGAAAAGTAAAGGTACATAAGCGCAATCACCTTATCCGCTATGTACCGTCCATGTTTCGTTTCGAAAAACACATCAATGATTACCTTATGGAATCTCTTAGTGAGCTGCATTATACGGCCCCTGATATATACGACCGTAAGATAAAAGCGGTATCCACTACATTTCCACGTAACAGGGGACAGATAACGGATGTGATGGATTATTTGAACATGAATATCTATTCTTCTTCATTGATGTCCGATAAACTTCTTTCTCCTTTGGATAAGAAATCTAGCAGATATTATCATTATTTATTGGATTCTATAGCCGGTCCTCCCGATTGCCAGCGGTATAAAATACTTATTATTCCCAAATTCCGTGGTACACAGTTGGTCAGTGGATATATGTGGGTTAGTGATCAGATATGGACTATTCGTGAACTTTATATTGAAGGCGTTTATGATGTGATCCGCTTCAAGGTCCGTGTCAAGATGGGAGAGGAGGGCGATGTGGAGTTTCTGCCGGTGCAGTTTGATTTGAATCTTGTTTTTAAGTTTATAGGTAACCATCTGGAAATGGATATGGGAGCCTGGTTGAAATACAATGAAATTAAATTTTATGAAGGAGCCGCCCGGCGTAAATCTCAAAAGAAGCATCGCCATGACCTGACGGAATCCTATAAGCTGACTTGTGATTCGGAACAGCTGATAACAGATAAGGAAAAGTTCAATGAGCTGCGTCCCATTCCGCTGTCCGCTTTGGAGGATTCTTTGTATAGAAGTTATGCTTTACGTCAGGATACGCTTTTACGCGTACCGAAAAAAAAGAAGAATGAACATTTGGAGTTTTGGGGGGAGTTGGGTGACATGCTTATCAGTAGTTACAATGTGAATTTGTCCAGTATGGGGAGTGTGCATTGTTCTCCACTTATTAATCCGGTGCTGTTGGATTATAGCCACAGCAGGGGCTTTTCGTATAAGCAGAAGTTTAAATACAGTCGGCTTTTTCATGATGGACGTATACTTAGAATCAGTCCGCAGATAGGTTATAATTTTACACATAAGGAACTTTATGTGAAAGCGGATGCCGATTGGCAATATTGGCCGGAAAAGCAGGCTAGTTTTGAGGTTAGTGTAGGTAACGGTAACCGCATATATAGTAGTGTCGTATTGGATCAGCTAAAGCAATTGCCCGATAGTACCTTTAATTTTGACCAATTGGAATTGGACTATTTCAAGGATGTGTATCTCAATCTGTTCCATAATATAGAAATAGTGAACGGCTTGTTTATTAAAGCAGGTGTTTCCGTACATTGGAGGTATCTGATAAATAATTCGAAAGTCATTCTTGAAAAGCCGTTGCCTGATAAGGATTGGGCTGCATTGCGAGGTATCAGATCAGAATACAATAGTTTTGCACCTCGTATACGTATTGAATGGACTCCCGGTATGTATTATTACATGAACGGTCGCCGGAAGATGAATGTAGGTTCCAGTATGCCTACTTTTATGCTGGATTATGAACGGGGCATTAAAGGTGTATTCAAGAGTACGGGTGCTCATGAACGTTGGGAGTTTGATATACAGCAAAACTTGAAACTGAGCGGAATCCGAAGTATCGGTTATCGCATTGGGGGGGGGATGTTTACCAAGCAGGAAGATATGTATTTCGTGGATTTTGCTAACTTTGCCCGTCGTAATCTTCCCGAAGGATGGAATGATGATATTGGTGGCACTTTCCAATTGCTGGACGGACGTTGGTATAACTCCTCACGTCAGTACTGGCGGGGGAATTTCACCTATGAGTCTCCTTTTATTCTCTTGAAACCCTTAAACCGTTGGCTGGGATTAGTCCAGCAGGAGCGTTTGTATGGTGGTATCCTGTTCATGCCACATCTTAATCCATATATCGAGTTGGGTTATGGCATCGGCACACATATATTTGATGTGGGGGCTTTTGTAAGCACTATCAACGGGCAATTTGATACCTTTGGTTTTAAATTCACTTTCGAGTTATTTAATAAATAATCCTGTTCAAACAATCTGTTTGGTTTTCTGTTTATTACAACATAACAGAAACTAAACAGTGTATGCATTATAAAATATTTTTATGTGTTCTTTTGTTCCCGGTTTCATTATCAGCTCAAAACGGGGAATTATCTTTAACATTGGAACAATCTGCCAGCCTGATGAACAAGGGCAGCCGCACGTTGCAAATGGCGGATAAGGCTGTAGATATAGCACGCAGTGAGCGACAAAAGATGAATGCTTTTTGGTATCCGTCTTTGAATGCATCGGGTGCATACGTCCATTTGTCCAACCATATTGAGGTCAAGGAACCTTTAAGGCAATTTACCGATCCGGCAAAAGACTTTGTACATTCCATTGTGCCCGATGATAAATTTATTTCTTCTATTCTTGATAATATAGGTGCGCATACCCTTACTTTTCCTTTATTAGAACGTAACCTGACGACCATAGATGCTAATGTGATGTGGCCGCTTTTTACAGGCGGAAAACGAATTTTTGCAAGCCGTATCGGCAACCGTATGGTAGATTTGGCCAAAGCAGGTAGGGAAGAGGCGGGAGCTACTTTGCAATCGGAGTTGGTGGAAACTTATTATGCTTTGCGTCTGGCGCAAAGAGTGGTGGATGTACGCGAGCAAACCTTTTTAGGCTTGCAGAAACATTACCGTAATGCCATGAAGCTGGAGGAGAACGGTATGATAAATAAGGCCGAACGCCTCTTTGCTCAGGTCACTATGGACGAGGCCAGACGTGAGTTGGAATCTGCCCGGAAAGATTTGAATGTGGCGCAAAATGCCTTGAAAGTCTTGTTGAATGTGGAAGACGCCATATCCATCAACCCCAGTTCTCCTTTGTTTATGAACCATGATCTGCCCGATGAACTTTATTTCAAGAATCTGGTAAGTACCGGCAGCTATATAGTAAGTAAATTGCGAATACAGGAGGCGATGGCAGATAATCAATTGAAAATCAGTAAAAGTGCATATATTCCTACCATTGCATTGTTTGGAAAGCAGACACTTTATGCAGAGAATCTTCCGAAAAACCTGATGCCCCGTACTTTGGTAGGAGTGGGTTTTACTTGGAATATATTCGACGGACTGAACCGTGAAGCCAATATTCGTCAGACACGTCTTACTAAACAAACTTTGCAACTGGGAAGGGAAAAGGCTCAGAATGAATTGGGTGTTTTGGTAGACAAGTTATATAGCGAAATTCAGAATGCAAAGGATGATGTCGCCGCACTCAACACCACGATTGAGATGAGTCGTGAATTGGTACGTATCCGTAAAAAATCCTTTCAGGAAGGAATGGCTACCTCTACTGATGTGATTGATGCGGAAACGATGTTGTCCAAGGTGCAGATTGCTTTTTTGCTGGCTTATTATAAATATGATGTGGCACTGGCATCTCTGCTTTCTACTTGCGGAATGCCCGAAAGTTTTTGGCAGTATAGCCGTACCGGACAAACCGAGAACTTTATATTCGGGAAATAATAAAAAAAGAAAACAATATGGAAAAAGAGAAGAAACAGTTAGGAGTCGCTTTTATCGTTGTTCTTGTGGCCATTGTTATGGTGTCTGCCATTGGGATTATAGCTATGAGCAATAAACCGGTTGTATTGCAGGGGCAGATAGAAGCTACTGAAATACGGATTTCCGGAAAACTTCCTGGTAGAATTGATACCTTTTTGGTCCGGGAGGGACAGTATGTAAAGATGGGTGACACCTTGGTTGTGATTAACAGTCCTGAGGCTTGGGCGAAGTTCCAGCAGGTAAATGCCTTGGAAGATATTGCGAAATTTCAGAACAAGAAAATAGACGACGGTACACGTCGGCAGATAGTCCGTTCGGTAGAAGAATTGTGGAACAAGTCAAAGAGTGACTTGCAACTGGCCACGGTGACGTATGACCGTATTCAGGCACTTTACAAAGATAGCGTGGTCACCAGCCAGCGGAAAGATGAAGTGGAAGCCATGTATAAAGCTGCTGTTGCCGCCGAACGGGCGGCGCATCAACAATTCCTGTTAGTGAAGGACGGAGCGCAGAAAGAGGATAAAGAGAGTGCCCGCTCCTTGGTGGATGCGGCTCGGGGCACTGTGAATGAGGTTCAGGCCTTGTTGATGGATGCCCGCCTCACAGCTCCCGAAGACGGACAGATATCAACCATCTACCCCAAGCGTGGAGAACTGGTAGGAGCGGGGACTCCCATTATGAGTCTGGTAGTATTGGATGATTGTCATGTAGTGCTTAATGTCCGTGAGGACTATATGCCTTATTTCCGTATGAACGAGAATTTTATGGGAGATATTCCGGCTCTTGATGTAAAAAACAAGGCATTTAAAATCAATTACATCAGCCCGTTGGGGAGTTTTGCCACTTGGCGTTCTACCAAGCAGACGGGGACATACGATATGAAAACTTTTGAAATTCATGCGCTGCCTGTAGAGCCGATGGAGGGATTAAGACCGGGTATGTCCGTCTTGGTAAATCTGGATGAATTGAAATGATAGAAGGATAGCTATGTTATTCTGATTGCAGTGAATGGTAATATAAATGAACTACTTGAATGAAAGAATCTCCTTTTATAGCGGTATTGAAACGTGAACTGGACCGTATGGTTTCCCGGCGCATTTATTTTGCATCGTGTATCGTCTTGCCTTTGTTTTCTATCTTCTTTATGGCTACAATTTTTGGTAACGGACAGATGGAGAATCTGCCTGTGGGTGTTGTGGATGGTGATAATACAGCCACTTCTCGTGAGATAATTCGTATGACCGAGGCTGTTCCCACTTTCCGCATCACTCGGCATTATGCCGATGAAGCGGAGGCCAGGGCAGATGTGCAGCGGAAAAGTATTTATGGATACCTCAGTATTCCGTCTGGTTTTGAAGCAAAGGTGATGGATGGTAAGGAAACAGCTCTGACTTATTATTACCATTATGCATTGATGAGTGTGGGAAGTGAGATTCACGGAGCATTTCAAAGTTTGTTGAAAAGCATCTCGGTAGTTCCCATTGTCACTCATGCTGTGGCATTGGGTATAAATCAGGAAGAGATAGAATCTTTTCTGTTACCGGTCACCACACAGAATCATCCGTTATTTAATCCTGATATGGATTATTCGGTCTATCTTACACAGCCATTCTTCTTTGTTTTTCTGCAAGTTATCTTGTTGTTGGTCACTACATACTCCATTGGCAGTGAAGGGAAATTCCATACTTCAGCCAATTGGCTGGCAGTGGCAGATGGGAATATCTGGGTGGCGGTCACTGCCAAGTTACTTCCATACAGTTTTATCTTCATCGTTATGAGTATTCTGGCAAACTATGTCTTTTTTGGTGCCATGCATATACCGATGGATTGTGGTTTTTGGGCGTTGAATCTTACTTCGGCACTATTGGTCATTGCTACGCAGGCGCTGGCGGTTTTTCTGTTCTCTCTTTTTCCTGCGTTGAGTATTATTATCAGTATCGTTTCCATGGTAGGATCGTTAGGCGCTACCCTTGGCGGGGTTACCTTTCCGGTGCTTCACATGTTTGCACCGGTGTACTATGCCTCTTATCTTTTCCCCGTCCGTCACTTTGTCGAGATTGGACAGAATCTGCTTTATGGCAACTATGGTTATGCGTATATGTGGGGCAATGTAGCCTGTCTGCTGTTGTTCCTTATTCCTCCTTTATTGTTGTTACCTCATTTGAAACGCTCTTTAATCAGTCGGAAATATGACGATATTGAATAATATATTAGCTGTATCTTGGCACGAGTTTCGTGTGATGTGTACCCGCTATTCCATTTTATTGGTACTCAGCGGTGGCATCTTTGTGTATGGATTACTTTATAACTATATGTATGCTCCCAATGTGGTACGCGATGCTCCGGTGGCAGTAGTGGATATGAGTCGCACTCCGTTAAGCCGCAGTTACATCCGTTTGCTGGATGCCACTCCGCAGGCACGGGTATTGACAAACAATGCTGATTTGCCTGCTGCTAAGGAATTGATGAAATATGATGAAGTGGTGGGTATTGTTTACATTCCCACGGATTTTGACGCTCGTGTGGGGCGTGGTGAAGAAGCGATATATATTATGTACAGCACCACTACGGCTTTCCTTTATTTTGCTTCCATGCAGGAAGCGTCTGCTGGAGCCATGCTTGCTGTGAATGATGATGTCCGACCCGAGCAAGTGGTTTTTCTACCTCAGGATGATATACAATCTGTGGTTCAAACAAGGTCTGTCGATGTGGTAGGTACTGCCCTGTATAATTATACCGATGGTTATGGTACTTATTTGATACCTGCCGTTTTGATGGTTGTTATTTTTCAGACGTTGATATTTGTTATCAGCATGTTGAGTGGGAAAGAGCGTGAAACTGGAGATATACTGATGTTTGCAGGCCCTGAAGGAAGGGATCTTTCTTTTTTACGTATGGCATCCGTAGTGATAGGAAAATCATTTACTTATTTAGTCTTTTATGCTTTATTCTCTGTCTTTTTGTTGGGGCTTCTTCCTTTAGTTTTCCAATTGCCTCATTTAGCATATCCGTGGAAAATTGTGGCACTTATGATACCTTATATTCTTGCTACCAGTTTCTTTGGATTGGCCTGTTCGTTATTTTTCAGTGATAGTGATGCTCCATTGTTGTTGGTAGCTTTCTTCTCTGTAGGATTGATTTTCCTGTCCGGAGTTTCTTATCCGCTGGAGTTAATGCCTTGGTATTGGCAATGGATTCATTATATGGTTCCTGCGGCTCCCGGAACTTTGGCCTTTGTTAAGATAAATTCTATGGGAGCTAGTATGTCTGAAATCAGTCAGCAATATATTATCCTATGGATACAATGTGCGATATACTTTGTTTTGGCTTGTCGAGCCTATCGCTACAATATAAAGAAAGCAAAGTGTGAAAGACAATAATTTTATGTGTGATTGTTTTTTATGTAATTCGTTTTGCTGATTCTCCATTTTTTATAAGGTCTGTTTGGAGCTGGAGCGAGGAGCCTGAAAGTTGTTGATATTTTAATTCTTGGTGATTATTCTCTTGTTGTTTCTTTTGTTTTTTCAGCTCCTTTTATGAGATGATGCAAGGGGGAAACTTGCAAACTTGCACAACTTGCAGTCTTTCCACACACACACACACACACACGAGCGCGCGCGATTGCGCGTATGCGTACATTATAATGGCGATGGATTATTATATCCTGGTAAAGTAATGACATACAATCCGATGAGAGTGTGAAGGGTAGAGTGGAGGAAGAGGTGGAGTGGTGTGTTGGCTTCCATCTTTTTTCCTAGTTCTAGGTAGTGAATGGTCTGGTTCTATCCTGTTTTTTTGTAATGGGGGGATGAAGAAAATCTTTCTGGAGGTTATGGTAACCGATGAGCGGTAGGTGAACAGCAGCCGGCAGCTTTTCTGACGGAGTATCTGGGTATTGGACGGGATGCTATGTGCTTTTGTATAGTTTGTGTGTTCCGAAGGGTTAGTAACGTGTGTTCCGTAAGGTTAGTAATGTGTGACCTTGTACGTTACTAACATAGAGGCCTGTATGTTAGTAACGTACCTTGTTTAAAGTAGCTAGGAGGTTTTTCGCATGCAGGATACGTGTCTTCCGCAGAATTATGTGAATTGTTGTATTAAGGTTAAAGTGTGTGGTTGCCGCAGATTCAGGGAGTCGGTCCTTTACGGTCAGTGTCTGTTTTGTTCTAGTCCTTGTCTTCCGCTTTCTTATTTTCTCCTTGTCAGGCTTTCCTGCTCTTTTCCACCGGAAGTCTTGTCACGTATCTCCCTTTCCGCCTTTTGCATTCTGTTATCCTTTCCTCCGTTGTAGTTCTCTCCGGTATCGTCCGTCTGTCTTCCGCTCTCTTTTTTATGCTTTATTATTTTTTCATATTATAATGTACGCGCACGTGTGTGGGTGTGGAGATGCTGCAAGTTTTGCAAGTTTGCAAGTTTGCCTTCCGTTTTTCCGTCTTTTCTTGTTTTCCGTCTGCTGTTTTCGTATGGGTCCCTTCCTTTTTCCGTCCCTATACGCGCGTGCGAATATTATAATGTGTCTGTCTTTTTCCTCCGGTGTCCTCCGTTATAAAAACATGCTTTGTAACACATCTGTTATTCAGTGTATTACAAAAAAGTTTCAGGAAATCCGTATAATTTTTCCTTCGTATGTTTGCTGGTTATCGTTAAAAGGTCTACCTTTGCATCCGCAATCGAGAGAGATGCGGCACTTCAGACAGTGTGTGACTGACTTGGTGAAACAAACGTAGGAGAGTTTTCCTTGACAGTGTCTGCACCCAGTATCTTACCTTAGCGGGGCTAAGGGAGCGAGAACGGATAAGACCTGGGGAGGATGGACGTCCCGCCTTTTATGGAAGTTTCGAAAAAAAACTTTTTCAAAAAAAACTTTCGAAAACATTTGGTGGTTACGATAAAATCTCTTACCTTTGCATCCGCTTTCGGAAACGATGGCAAAATATAAATGAGAGTTCTTTGAAAGATTTAAGATAAACAAACAAGTAGTACAAGCCGGTGCACCGTATGTAATATATATATGGTGTACGGAAAAAACAAGAACCGTCAATATTGATATTGATAGATTTGGAATCCTTGAGCAGATTATCAACTGAACAGTTGGAAAAAGATATTATTACAATGAAGAGTTTGATCCTGGCTCAGGATGAACGCTAGCTACAGGCTTAACACATGCAAGT
>OHQX01000062.1_pt1 | contig 53809 bp, 46 predicted proteins | sample 1578251 | NCBI WGS metagenome assembly OHQX01 (sample SAMEA3879507, study PRJEB24766) | human gut metagenome | biome: human-associated habitat; feature: feces | place: USA | collected 1985/1987
ATACAATAAATAACATAAAAGAGGGTGCGCCATAGACTTATGACACACCCTCTTCCTGTTTCTTATCTTTCTTTATTCCTGCTCTTTTTTTTTATGCAAGAAAAATCCCACCGCTCTTGCGAACGATGGGATTCTGTTCTGTTAAGCAATGTGTCTGCCTAAGCTGATTACTTACGAAGACCGAGGGCCTTGATGATAGCACGATAGCGATTGATGTCGCGATCATACAAGTAATCGAGCAATGCACGACGCTTTCCTACAAGCTGTGTCAACGCACGTGTTGTAGTATAATCTTTACGGTTCTTCTTAACATGTTCCGTCAAATGAGCAATACGGTATGAGAACAATGCTATCTGGCTCTCAGCTGAACCAGTATCAGAGTTAGACTTTCCGTACTTGCTAAAGATCTCTTCTTTTTTTGCTTTGTCTAAATACATAGCTGTAAAAACTTAATTTAATAAAATATGAATATGTTTAATTTTGTGCATCTGATGACCTTCCTCACGGTGGTTTCATTAAAAATGCGGTGCAAAGATACAACTTTTTGCCGAATTATGCAAACATTTCGGGATTTTTTTGTAATTTTGCACCCAAATTTAAGTATTTAAGGTAAAAATTAAAATGCAAGACATTAGAAACATTGCAGTTATTGCACACGTTGACCATGGTAAGACTACATTGGTCGACAAGATGATGCTCGCCGGTAAGCTGTTCCGCGACGGCCAGGATAACAGCGGCGAAGTGCTCGATTCCAACGACTTGGAGCGCGAGCGTGGTATCACCATTCTCTCAAAGAATGTATCTATCAATTGGAAAGGTACTAAGATTAATATCCTCGATACTCCTGGACACTCTGACTTCGGTGGTGAGGTTGAGCGCGTGCTCAACATGGCAGACGGATGCCTCCTCCTCGTCGATGCTTTCGAGGGTCCGATGCCTCAGACCCGTTTCGTGCTCCAGAAGGCATTGCAGCTCGGACTGAAGCCTATCGTCGTTGTTAATAAGGTAGATAAGCCTAACTGTCGCCCTGAAGAGGTCTACGAGATGGTATTCGACCTGATGTGCGACCTCGATGCTACAGAAGACCAGCTCGACTTCCCGGTAGTTTACGGTTCTGCCAAGAACGGCTGGATGGGCGAGGACTATAATCATCCAACAGACAATATCGATTATCTGCTCGATAAGATTATTGAGGTTATCCCAGCTCCTAAGCAGCTCGAGGGTACTCCACAGCTCCTTATCACATCACTCGATTACAGCTCTTATACTGGTCGTATCGCCGTAGGTCGTGTACACCGCGGTACATTGAAGGATGGAATGAATGTTACCATCTGCCACCGCGACGGAACCCAGGAGAAGACCAAGATCAAGGAGCTCCACACCTTCGAGGGTATGGGCCACAAGAAGACCGATCATGTAGATTCAGGCGATATCTGTGCCGTTATCGGCTTGGAGAAGTTCGAGATTGGTGATACCATCTGCGATTTCGAGAATCCTGAGCCACTGCCTCCAATCGCTGTCGATGAGCCTACCATGAGCATGCTCTTCACCATCAACGATTCACCATTCTTCGGTAAGGAAGGCAAGTTCTGTACATCACGCCACATCCAGGAGCGCTTGAACAAGGAGCTCGAGAAGAACCTCGCTCTCCGCGTACAGCCTTACGAGGATTCTACCGATAAGTGGATTGTTTCAGGCCGTGGTGTGCTCCATCTCTCTGTACTCATCGAGACCATGCGCCGCGAGGGCTATGAGCTCCAGGTAGGTCAGCCTCAGGTTATTTATAAGGAGATTGACGGTGTGAAGTGCGAGCCTGTAGAGGAGTTGACCATCAACGTACCAGAGGAGTTTGCTTCTAAGATGATTGATATGGTAACCCGCCGCAAGGGTGATATGACCTCTATGCTGAACATGGGCGAGCGTGTAGACATCGAGTTCGATATCCCTTCACGTGGTATCATCGGTCTGCGTACCAACGTGCTTACCGCTTCTCAGGGCGAGGCTATCATGGCTCACCGCTTCAAGGAGTATCAGCCATACAAGGGTGAAATCAGCCGCCGTTCTAACGGTAGCATGATTGCGCTCGAAACCGGTACTGCCTTTGCTTACGCTATCGATAAGCTGCAGGATCGTGGTAAGTTCTTCATCGATCCGGGTGAGGAGGTTTACGGAGGCGAGGTTGTAGGTGAGCATGTTCACGACAACGACCTGGTAGTCAACGTAACCAAGGCTAAGCAGCTTACCAACGTACGTGCTTCCGGTTCTGACGATAAGGCTCGCGTCATTCCTAAGACCGTGATGAGTCTTGAGGAGTGCCTGGAGTATATCCGTGAGGACGAGTACGTAGAGGTAACTCCAAAGAACATGCGTATGCGCAAGATTGAGCTCAATCACCTGAAGCGCAAGCGCAGCAACAAAGACTAAGCAGAAATGTTTTTGTGGAGATTTTTTAGAAAGTTTTCATTGCCCTGCTCCCTGGTTATGGGAGCATTGGGCTACCTGATATTCGCCAATGTGCCCTTCCTGGTGCCCATTGGCGATTATTGTGGTCCGAGGTTGGTAAGTCTGATGCCGGTAGTGCTGTTCTCCCTGCTCTATGTTACTTTCTGTAAGATAGAAATCAAGGAGATGAAGCCTAAGGCGTGGCATTTCATCCTCCAGCTCATCCGTACCTCGCTGTCATTGATGATGGTGGTGCTTATCTTTGAGTTCGGCTCCGATTACAGCACCAAACTGATTCTCGAGGGTGCCTTCATCTGCTTCATCTGTCCTACGGCAGCCGCCGTGGCTGTGGTTACGGAGAAGTTGGGCGGCAGTATCGGTTCGCTGACCACTTATACGGTCATCGCCAACATTTTTACGATGGTCATCATTCCGAGTCTTTTCCCAATGGTAGAGAAAGGGGCAGACGTATCGTTCCTCATGATGAGTGCGATGGTGTTCCGCAATGTCACTACCGTGCTGGTGGTGCCTCTGCTGCTTGCCTTGCTGAGCCGCAGGTTCCTGCCAAAATGGGTGGATAAAGTGAAGAATGTAAAGGATTTAGGCTTTTATATGTGGTGTTTCAACCTCACGATACTGATGGGCGAAACGGTTCGCAACATGCTCCATGCCGAGGTATCGGGCGTAACGATGCTTCTGCTGCTCTTTGTACCGCTGCTGGTATGTCTCCTCCAGTTTGCCATCGGCAAGGCGGTAGGCAGGCATTTCGGTGCGAGTATCAGTGCCGGTCAGGCGTTGGGACAGAAGAATACGGTAGTGGGCATCTGGCTCACCCTCACCTTCCTGAATCCTCTTGCTGCCGTAGCACCGGGTGCCTATGTAGTATGGCAGAATCTGTTCAATGGCTGGCAACTTTGGTATAAAGAAAAATATGGCAAGCTTAAGTGGTAAGCTTGCCATATTTTTTGTTTCTAATCCTGGGTAGGGTAGATGAGGTTTTCTTCCTTGATGCAGCTGAGCACCTCATCCAGATATTTTCTGGCTTCATATTTCGCCATAGGCAGGTCGTGGAGCAGGTAGTTGCCGCAGTCCTTTGCCGCCTGTCCCGGAATCTCACCCTCGAAATCGGCGATAAACTTAAAGGTGCGCTTCATCAGTTCCACGATGTCCTTGCTCTCCAGGTCGCCCTTGATAAGGAGATAGTTGCCCGTGAGGCATCCCATCGGTCCCCAGTAGATGATGCGGTCCTTCCACTCCTCGTCGTTGCGCAGATAGGTGGCAGCCAGGTGTTCGATGGTATGGATGGCACCGTTGTGCAGACAAGGCTCCTGGTTAGGCACCTTCATGCGGATATCGAATGTTGTGATGACTTCTCCGCCTACTTCGTCCTTACGGCTCACGTAGATGCCGCGGAGCAGCTTATTGTGATTGATTGTAAAACTTGGAATCTTATTCATCTTGATAATTGATAATTTACAGTTTACAGACTTTCGAGGAAAGCCTTGGTAACATTGAAAGAGCCTTCAGCCATTTTAGCCCAGAAGTCGAAATACTGCTGTGCCTTGGTATCTTTCAGCGGTACATCGCTGATGATGCGGAAGGAGATGAAAGGCGTCTTGTAGATGTGGCAGGTCTGGGCGATAGAGCAGCTCTCCATATCCACCGCCATCGCCTGAGGGAAGTGTTCCAGGATAGAGCGCATCTTCTCCTTGCTGTCTACAAACCATTCGCCGCTCACAATCTGTCCGGCGTGGATCTTCGGGTGCCTGTTGCCCGGCAGGTTGTTGATGGCGAGTGCCTTCTCCACATATTCCTTAGGTGTTTTGAAGAAAGCAGGCATGCCTAGAATCTGTCCGAATTCGCATTCCTCGCCGCAGTAGGCATCGTGGTAAACGCAGTTGGTTGCCACCACCACCTCAGTCACGTTGAGGTTGATATCAGCGCCTCCAGCCACGCCTGAAGAGATGACGAGGTCAGGGTGATAGTTGTCAATCATTTCCACTGCACCTATGGTACTGTTCACCTTACCGATGCCGCATTGCTGCATCACCACCTCATTATTGCCTATCTTTCCGATAACGAAGTCCTTATAGTTTTTTCTCTCAACCTGCGATTCGGTCAATAATGTTTTGAGTTGCGCGAACTCCTTGTCCATCGCAACGATAATTCCTATTTTCATATTGTATACTAACTTTTGGGTGCAAAGTTACTAAAAATATTGCAGAGAGAAGCAAAGTTTAAGGAGTTTTTAAGGAAAAAGGCTTTTAAAGGTAAAAAAGTAAAAAAAGCCCCCGATGCGTGATGCACCGGGGGCTTTGCTATGTCGAATCAGAATTAAAAAAACATCTTTTTTTTACCTTTTTACCTTTTTACCTTTAAAGAGTACAGCTGGTAACTCCGAGCGTAGTAGCGATGGCTGTGAGGAAGGAGATTGCAATCTGCAAAATCGTTTTCCAGGTATTTGCTTTCATCATCTTTATTATTATTTTTAATGTTAAGTATTAATGTTAACTTGGGGGATACGTAAGCTTTCTACTTGCCGCCCTCAGGCGAGGGCTTTATTCAAGCCCGTCGCCGCCGCCCTGTTCAGTGCCGCCACCGGTAGTACCACCGCCTGTGGTGCCCTCTCCGTCGGTGCCGATATAGCCGCCGTACTCCTGAATCTTGCACTTCTTGCGCAGCTCAGTATTGCTCCAGCTCTTCGTGTTTCTCACAATCAGGTGTACGCCCTCCACGCTGGCAGCTGTCACCTTCTCCTTGGTGTCCTCCGCCTTGGAGCTCATACCGATGGAGAACAATCCGAGGTCAGAGAGCCGCACGCTCTTGCCGTCGAGAATCAGCTCCTGCAGATGGTCGAGTGCATCCATCAGCACACCGTGGATGGTACCACGAGAGTAAGGCGAGCCGTGGTCAGAGATATGCGATACGAATCCCTCGAAGTCCACTTCGCGGTCAGTTACCGCAGCCGCATACCACTTCTTCTTACCTGCGTTTTCACCAGTCTGAGGTGTGCGCTGTACTTTACGATATTTCAATGTTCCTTTTACTTCCATAATCTTAATTTTTTAAAGGGTTAATAAATTGTTAACTTTGTGGGTTACGCTTTGTCGAGTGCAGCCTTTCTTCGAACGACGATGCAAAGATACTGCAATTTCCCGATGCCACCAAATTTCAGCGTGTGATAAGGCGCGATTTTCAGCACACTTTCAATCCGAAACCTGTTAAACAATCTAACTTGCCGTTTTGCGCCCCGCGACTCATACTTTTTCAGAGAGGAAAACATAGAGTTGCGCACTTAAATACTTTGTTTACAATAAAATAGAAAGATACAAAATGGCATAAGAAATCTCCCTCAGTTCCTCAGAACTCAGTTCCTCAGTTTTTCTCTGACCCTTCACTTTTATCTTAATTTAGAAGCTTATTATATATATAATAAAATATAATTACTTGCAATTTGTAAGTATCAAGTATACCCCCTAGAACAAAACTGAGGAACTGAGTTCTGAGGAACTGAGTCATTATCGCCGGTAAAAAGATACTGTTTTCCTACCCTTACGTCGCGTTTCACGATATCCCTTATCTTTTTACGGTAGCTCCTTGCAATACTCCCGTTCTCCAGTTCTATCCTTCTCCTGATTCTATTGATAACTTGCCCATTTTCTCAATTTTTATCAGAAAACTCTTGCAGGTATGAAAAAAAATCGTAAATTTGCAGCGAGGAATAAAAACTTAAAGAATAAACAACATAAAAAATGAACTTATGAAGAAAATCTCGTTGATAGTGATGAGCTGCATGATAGCTTGCGGACTGCTCGCCAACCATGGCATCGTGAAGGGCGGAGAAATGTCGCCTAAGGTAGAGGACACGGTATCGATTGACAAGAAAATCGCTGATAGTCAATGGCTATCGAACAACTCCGACACGTTGGAAGTGGACACAGCTGGCGAAGACTCGGTGGTGAATGTGGTGGCCTACTTCTGCAAGGGCGACACCTGCGAATACTGGATATATGAGAATGAGTGGAAGGTGAACGGCAAGGACACGGTGAAGACGCTCGGCGTATCCACCCAGGTGCGCCTCGTGGTAAACGATTCCACCAGCAAGGGCTATAAGATGAGCTACACCTTCCTGGACGTAAAGGCCGATTCGGTGGGTGACAACTTCCGGGACAAGATGATGGCCGTGGTAGCGGAGCGCACCGCCAAGAGCGTGATAGGCACCACCGTCAACTTTGAAACCGATGAATACGGTCGCATCACCAAGATTACCAATCTCTCGAAAATCAAGAAGCAGGCAAAGGCTCTCTTCAAGGCGAGCATGAAGGACATCGCCGCCATGCCCATCATGCAGGCAATGAAGAAGGCGATAGGTCTTGACTTCATGAAGATAGGCAACCAGGCTAACACCGACGGGTTGGTGGAGGGCTACCTGGAGGAGCTGAAACTGCTCTTCGCCTGCCACGGAAGCCAATATGCCGTGGGCGAGCATCACGAGCACGAGGATGCCACCAAGGATAGCTACGCCAACGACACTTATATCAATGCCAGCCTAGAGAAGAATGGCAACTACACAATCTCCTGCGAGGTGGTCAGCGTGATACCAAAGGAGACCGTGAAGGAGGTGATGGGCGGACTGATGGGTGCCATCACGGAAGGACTGAAGAGCAAGAAGACCGAGGACGGCAAGGATCATGATGGCATCATCAACGGCTTGGACGACGAGTTTAAGAAGGAGATAGACAAGGCAGTTGACCAAGATGCCCAGACCTCGGAGTATCTCTGTGTGACCTGCTTCGAGAATGGCTGGCCTAGCAGCGTGTTGAAGCAAAATAAAAATGTGATGGCTGGCCGTGGCAAGCTGAAGCAGAAACTCATCGAGGCTTGCCGATTCGCACAGCGCGAGAAATGATGAACTATTTCGACCTGTACAGATCTTATAATTAACAGGTTTGGTACACATTGCGCCTCACGGGAAACGACAAGGGTCTATATGCCACGATGAAAAGGTGGCGTATAGACCCTTGATTATATGGTAATTTTTGTCATCAATATCTCCGCTATTATAAGGGTTCTTTCAACACTTACCGAATCCCAAAACTTGTCGTAGGCTCTGAGTTCGGCATCTGTAAAGCCGGAAACTTCAAGATCTTCTACGGCTTTTCCAATCTCTGGGTCATTGAGCAGGTCGGCAGGAACTTGATTTTGCGTATCTGCTCCTCGTCGCTGAGGTTTTTATGGGATTTTTAAAGGTAAAAAAGTAAAAAAGTAAAGATTTTGCTATCCCCAATACTATCTGATAACTTTTTCTAAAACTTTTCTATGAATTCTTTGCGTGTTTCAAAATAAAGTCGTAAATTTGCTCACATAAACGAAACAATAATATCTACGGATTATGAAGCAGGTAGAAGAAAGATATATCAGTTTGTTGACCGATTTCGGTTTCAAGCGAATTTTCGGATCAGCTCCCAACAAGGATTTGCTGATCTGTTTCCTCAACAGCTTGTTCAATGGAAGACAGGTTGTTAAGGACGTGAAGTATCTGAACCCGGAGAACGTGGGCGACATCTATACCGACCGCAAGGCCATCTTTGACGTATATTGCGAAGGAGAAAACGGCGAGAAGTTTATCGTGGAAATGCAGAATGCATACCAGACATACTTCAAGGACCGTGCCCTGTTCTATTCCACTTTTCCGGTTCGTGAGCAGGCTCCTAAGGGTAGTGAATGGGACTTCAAGCTCAACCATGTTTACACAATTGCTCTGCTCAACTTTAACATGAACGAGGAAGCCTTCAACAAGGAAGAAATCCGCCATCATGTGCAGTTGTGCGATACTGCCACGCACAAGATTTTCTACGATAAGCTGGAATTTATCTACGTGGAAATCGCCAAGTTCAACAAGTCGCTTGATGAGTTGGAAACGCTCTACGACAAGTGGCTCTATGCCCTGAAGAACCTCTACAAGCTTACTCAGCGCCCTAAGGCGTTATGCGACAAGGTCTTCGATCGTCTCTTCGAAGAAGCCGAGATTGCAAAATTCACTCTGCAGGAGCAGCGGGAGTATGAAGCCAGCAAGATGGCATATCGTGATATCAAGAATTCGATTGATACCGCCAAGCGAGAAGGTAAAGAAGAGGGCCTGGCTGAAGGAATGAAAAAGGGCATGGAGAAGCGAAGCCTTGAGATTGCCAGAAAGATGCTGGCGAATGGTATGGATGCTGCCACGGTGATGGAAATAACAGGATTGTCGGAGAGCCAGTTACAGCAGCTGAAAGGATAAGGAACTGCCTGGAGAAACGAATGATCTCCGTGGCTGCATCTTTGATATCTATTGTGTAACCGACGATAGCAAGCATTTTATCGTTGAGATGCAGAACAGATGGGTACCCTTCTTTGTGAATCGTTTCATCTATCTTTCTCTTCCGTTTCACTTAATTAAGTTACCGGACAATCCTATCCGTTTATAATCCACAACGGTTCGTTTTTCCACTCTTGTGGAAATCCCATAGAACGAGTATTTACAATCTCACTTTTATCTATGAGTTTCAAAAGGCGTTTGGAAAAACTTCCATTTGCAGCTATAGATTGTTCCAAATATGCAAGGCAACACAGTTGAGGATACAATTTATTGGGACGAAAATTGCCGGTAATAAGCCATTGAGAAGGTAAATAATTGGGCATTATAGGCATTGTTGGAAAACGTCTGTTCCAAATGCGAGCATGATGAGCGCAAGCATTTCTTAACACCGCAATACATTTTATCCAATTCTCTAAATATAGATATTGTGGAAGTAGAAACTCTTTTGCCACCTTCTTCTTGACAGAGTTGTCTTTGAAGTTGCAAAACAATTTGGATAGTGTACCAAAGGAAACAACCTCCAAAGTTTTCCAAGCTGGTGGAAATGAGGGAGCCGTGTAGCTGTTGTAGTATTCTGAAATAAAATCTTCTTTTGAACGATTTACCTCGGTTGCTATATTGTCAAGGCAAGAATTGAAAATACTTTGATTCTTAAATTTGCTGGCATCCATGAACCAAAACGGATCATGTTCCATTGAAAAATAATGGATGATTCGAGTACGGAATGCTATTTCTATGTCTTGGATTGCCGTAAAAATCAAAGAACGAAGTTCACGGTCGAAGACATATAAATTAGTAGCAAAAGTGAAACTGCTATTTTGTGCAAATCTATGTTATTCTGTATTCAGTTCCATCGGTTGTAGGTAGTTCGCAAAACGAAAATAGCTTACAGAATGAAGAAATTTTATAGCATCTTCTTCATCTTCGATTGTCAGCCCGCGTTCTTTCAAAATGTCAAGTTGACAATAAAAATCCTTTGCTTGTTTTGTGTACTGCATATTACTTCAGTACAATATAAAACACGAAGTCCTGCCGTGGTACGCTTTCAAGAAGAGGCGTGACAGGAACTGTTGCTGCAAAAATACTAATTTCATTCCAAAATGGCAACTTTTTGTTTGAGAATATGCATTTTAAATATGTTATTTAACATTGTATAACGGAATTTCGGTCAACGAACCATCTCATGTCATTTGATACTTTCTTCATAATTCTTTTCTTTTGATTCTATGTCGCGAAGATACAAAAGAATTCGAATAATCGGATACCATTTCATCTTTCTTATATTTTCGCGCACTTATAAACATTCATCGACCATTGTTCTAACCATTTTCAAAGGCCAAAGAAAACTAAAAATGTTCCGAAAATTTGTCTGTTAGTCTAATATTCATTTACTTTGCATTTTGAATATTAACAAAACAGATAAGATTATGCCGGATTTTTCAGACACAGAGCGCCGACTTATCGATTTATTGGAGGTCGGAGCAAAATTTAAATTCGATGGTGTGGAATATGTAGTTTCAGACCAATCTTGTAAGCCTACTGTAGCTAAGGGTGAGTGTAAGACAGATGTGTATGTTCAAACCACAAGTATTGCTGGGGATAGAATCTTCAAGATTTCAGTTAAGCAGCAGAATGCTGATTTTCTTGAAAACAAGATGAGCCATGAAAGAGCAGTGGAAATATTTGGTTCACAGGCAGATGCGATTATTATGCGAGCCACAGAAAGCATAAAAGAAAACTTTTTGAATACTCCAATCATTTATTTTGAACGAAAAGGTCGTACTGATGCAAAATCCATTACTTTAGGTTGGAAATTCGAGTTTGTGAACAAAACAGGAGGAAACCTTTCGGCTTCAATGCAGCTTACAACACGACAGATTGTGGATGTTTATAGTGGTACATCTTTGCCTGATGATAAGAAAAATGCAATAGTCAATGGGGAAGAAGTTACAGATAGTGGCATCGCAGATTTTATTTTGGTTGTTGATCAAGATAAGAATATGACTATTGAAGATTTTGAAAAAGGTCTTATGACAATTGAAAAATTTGTCGAAACAGAAAAACCAACTATTTATTTCGCTTGCAAGGCTCTAAATTATAGAGCAGAGAAAGACAAATGGGATGGTGATCGCCCGCTGTCTGTCTATGTTGATTGGTATATTAAAGAATCCAAACTGGTGGGAGAGTTGCGCTTTGACGAACCTCTCCACCATAAAGGAAATGAAATTGGTAATAATGTCCGTAATCTCTTAGCAGAACTGGGTATAAATTCTGATAATTTTTTGAGATTGAAAGATGTTATCGATTCCTCTATTTCTGTCTGCGGATAACAGCACATAGCCGTGGAAGAGATATGAGCGTGTTACTATATAAACGTAAATAGTTCATTGTAAACTCTTCTGAATCTTGGTTGAAGAATACCCCTAGGGTGTTTAGGCTAGACATGCCTGCACGCTTGAGGTATTCTCTTCCGAAGGTTCTTCTCAATGTTGATGTTGTAAATAACACCTCGCCTCTTAGATACTCCTGGCTTACTTGCTTAAGTAAAATATTGATTCTTTGTATGGAGTATACACATTTCTTCTTAGAAATGAAACAGTGTTCTTCTAGAGATGGTTTACCCAACTCTTGATAGATTTTATTCACTTTTTCTTCTGTCTCAGTAGAAAAATTAACCTGATACAATCTATCAGTTGATGATTCTTTGTAGAGAATTCCGCCAGACATTATATCTTTCCAATGTAGAGCTAAGATATCGTTGGCTCTCATTCCCGTCATAATGCCTATTAAGACAAACAGTCCCATCTTGTAATGTTTGTCTTCTATGAGGTGTTCTATTATATTTTCTGCCTCAATCCATTCTAAGTAATCTCGTTGTTTCATTGCGCTAAATATTTTAAATTTGTCTACAAATGTACAGATAAAACTGCACATAACAAAGAAATATGTATAGGTATATCTGTACATTAACAAAGTTTTGTATATTTATGTCTGTACAGTACCATTTTTTTAGTTATTTTTGCATTACAAACATTTAAATTTATGAGTTTACGTATAAAAGAAGTTTTAAAAGAAAAGGGTATTTCTGTAATCCAGCTTTCAGAAAAGTTGGGTGTTACAAGAAGTGCTTGCTATCAATTTATCAATGGAAATCCTACAGCAGAATGCTTGGAAAGGATAGCTATAGCATTAGATGTTGAGATAGGAGAATTGTTTGATATCAAAAAAGATAAAAAGGAAAGTTAGATATGAATTTGATAAGTTTATTTTCCGGGGCAGGTGGATTGGACCTCGGTTTTCATAAAGCTGGTTTTAAAACAGTTGCTGCAAATGAGTTTGATGCCAAGATTTGCCCCACCTTCCGTGCCAATTTCCCCGATGTTCATCTTATTGAGGGAGATATCCGGAAGCTGTCGCCTTCGGATTTCCCGGATGATATTGATGGTATCATCGGCGGTCCTCCCTGCCAGTCTTGGAGCGAGGCGGGTTCGCTGAAGGGCATCAATGATGCACGAGGTCAGCTCTTCTATGATTACATCCGCATATTGAAAGATAAGCAGCCACTCTTCTTCGTGGCTGAGAATGTATCTGGAATGCTGGCTGCCCGCAATGCTGAGGCTGTTAAGAACTTCCTGGCTCTCTTCGATGAGGCTGGATATGATGTGAATCTTCAGATGTTGAATGCCAACGATTTTGATGTTCCTGAAGACAGAGACCGAGTGTTCTATGTAGGTTTCAGAAAAGATCTGGGTATCAAGGAGTTTATTTATCCTACACCGCAGAGCCATCGCCCTACGCTCCGTGAGGCAATCTGGGACTTGAAGGATTCGGCAATCCCTGCCAAGGAGAAGAATCATAGCAATGGTGATGCCTGCAAGGTGCCAAACCACGAATACTTTATAGGTGCATTCTCACCTATCTTCATGTCGAGAAACAGAGTAAGAGCATGGGATGAACCTGGATTTACGGTGCAGGCTAGCGGTCGTCAGTGCCAGCTCCATCCTCAGGCACCGAAGATGATTAAGGTAGAGAAGAATCTGCAGAAGTTTGTGCCAGGTAAGGAGCATCTCTATCGCCGTATGACGGTGAGAGAAGTGGCGAGAGTGCAGACGTTCCCCGATGATTTCAAGTTTATCTATACCGATGTGAATATGGGGTATAAGATGATAGGCAATGCCGTGCCCGTGAATCTGGCTTATCACATGGCTAAGCAGATTAAGAGGACGCTTGAGTCTAGAGGCATCAGGAGCAAGAAGGCTTAAGAAAACATTTCTATAGGAGGTAACAATATGAAAGTAGTTTCATTCTTTTCAGGGTGTGGTGGCTTGGATTTAGGTTTTGAACAAGCTGGTTTTGAGGTTGTTTGGGCAAATGACAACGATCCTGCAGTATCAGAAACCTATCAGTTAAACCATCCTAACACATATCTTTGCAAAAAGGATATGCGTGAACTTACTATGGAAGAAATTCCTGAATGTGACGGCTTTATTGGCGGACCTCCTTGCCAGTCTTGGAGTGAGGGTGGAAAGCAGCTGGGCTTGGATGATGAACGAGGCAAGATGTTCTTGACTTACATTGATTTCATCCAATCCAAGCAGCCCAAGTTCTTTGTAATAGAAAATGTAAAAGGCATTTTGGGTGATAAGCATTTCCAGACTTTTATGAAAATGCTTGACCAGCTGAAAAATGCGGGCTATGTGGTGCATTATCAGTTGATGAATGCGATGGATTATCATGTGCCACAGGAGAGATATCGTGTATTTGTAGTAGGTATAAGAAGGAATATTGATGTTAATTATCAATTCCCTCAACCTGATAACTCTTGTTTTATTGCCTTACGCCAGGCTATTGGCGATATAACAGAAGAGCCAAGGAAATATACTTCAGAACGGGTGGATACAAGATATGACAAATGGTTGAATCATGATGTTTACATGGGACCGTTTGATGAACGTTTTATGGCTAGAAACCGTGTACGTGGCTGGAATGAAGTCTCCTATACAATGCAGGCGAAAGCCCGTAACTGTCCGTTGCATCCCCAAGCACCGAAAATGGTTTATGTATCTCGTGATAAGCAGATTTTCCGTCCTGGTTATGAACATTTATATCGAAGGTTTAGTGTTCGGGAATGTGCCAGAATCCAAACCTTCCCCGATGGTTTCCGATTTATTTATCATGATGTATGCGATGGATATAAAATGGTTGGAAATGCTGTGCCGCCTAGATTAGGTAGGGCTATAGCATTATCTGTAAAAGAGGCTTTCTCACATTATAATCATGAAACGTGCTCTGTTCTTGTTGCGACCTATCGCGATGAGAAACAGTTTCGTATGACCTTGGAAAACAAACTGTATTATGTCAGGGCCGGTATCAGAACTGGTGCCATGCAGTTTTCTCTAGGTATGAAAGCTCCTCGTTATCTCTTTCTGCACAAGAAGGATTCATTTATCTTGTTTTTATTAAAAGAGGTAGAGCCCCGATTGGTATCTGCTTCATATCTGCAAAATTTGGGATTCAATCCCTCTGGCGAACAATATTGGACTTTTGAGTTGCTGGATGTTGAAACTGCAGAAAGAACAGAGTATGTAAGAAAGATAGTAGCTAATCATGGTGGTATGAAAATGAAGCCGTATATTATAAGGTATCGCAAATGAAATAAGGATTGTGCAGAGCGATGCACCTACCGTAAATTTGTAAAAGTAAGGGGAAGAAGGCGAGTAACGTAAATTGCTCACTTTTTCCCTTTTTTGTATACTTTTCTGAGAATCATTAAAAAAGTAGTACTCTTTTTACGTCCTAAGGGGACGTAAAACGCTTGCGGGTTCCAACGATTATTGTTAATTTTACACGAACAAAATAAAATTAGCAATGGTTGAAGAAACAAAAGAAATAGAAAATTCAGAATCTCCGGCTGTTAGATTGGTGAGATTATCATATATAGAGAGGATTGGATCTCTTCTCAGTATCATGATTGGTGAGGATATTTCTCCTCGAAAATCAATCGTGAAGGAGTTTCATGTCTCTTATGATACGATTCGAAAGTTCCTAAATTTCGATTCTAAAATAAAGTTTGATACCATTGCAAAATTTTGCCACATTATAGGTCATTATCTTCATGTTGAATATGAGGCTGTCGACAACTACAAATCTAAAAAACATATCACAGATAGAGACGAAAGACTTGCACTCATAAAAAATCTGAAAAGACAATATGAAGAAATCTTTGGGGCAGGGGCAGAAGTGGTTAAAGACCTGAATAAGAAGAAAATTGATTTGCGTAAATTCGTAACGCAAGGAATAAAATAAATATAACTGGGCAGAAGAGATTATGTCGTCTGACACCAGTAGAGAGTAATAAGTTCTTATAAATAACAACAACTTAACCAGTGTAAAAATGAAAGATACAACATGAAATTTAGGGAGACATTCCTCATACTGCTCTGCAGCTCAATGTCTCCGAAGTAAGGATTCACCCTGGAAAACTTCCAGGGGCCACCTCTTCTTTAAAATAGAGGAAGTAAATTTAGTCTATCTTAAAAGGTGAAGATATATGACTAAAATATTTTACGGATTGCCAATCTGGCTAGTGCAGACTGGACCGGTTAACATCGAGGTAGTTATTAACGTAGAATTCAGTGGCAACAGCAAAGTGGTTATTGATTCTGCTAGTTTCAAACAGTTAATGGATATGGAAGATGAGAATTAGAATAGATAAAATCGTCTTCCGTGATCAATCCAGAATGATTGTTGGTAAAGATGATGATCAGCAAAAGGAGAATGAAGAGAGTGAAGAGGAAGAGCCAGGAACGGGTTCTGCAGGAGCGAGAGACAGAGCTCCTACGGTCGACTTGGAAGTGGTGAATGACCAATCTAAACCAGGAAAAGATGAAGAACATACACCGTCTTGTTTTCTATTGGAAGGCAGGGTTGTTCCTGTTGAACTTTGCAATGACAGAGCAACCAAGATATTCCGACTACTTAGAAACGCTCAAATCCTGAATGATGATTTCAAGCCCGTCAACAAAATGCCGTGGTGGAAAAGAGGGGAACTTGCCGATATACTGGCAACGGAACTGAACATCCAGCACACCTGGAAAGTGTTCGGCGTTTTCTGGGATATGGATGCTGAAAGTTTGAGAGGCGGATTCAATAAAGCTAAGGATCATGCTTATAAATATGATTTTGATGAAGAAATCATGGATATTTTGAGATAATTTTTGGTACGATGTGGTACGACCGTACTTCATCGTACCATAGCAGTGTCGCAGAATCGCCGTACATTTGCCCCCGGAATTCAGAACCGATATGGTCTGGGTTTCGGGGGCTTTTGTGTATAGGCACATCAACCGTTGTGGGAGCGCCCAACTTTAAAAAAAGGAATATTGAAAATGAAAGCAATGAAACCTTTTTATTTTACTCATCCGCAGTACGGAAAACTGAGGGTGGTGGTGATTGGAGGCAAAATCTATTACTGCCTGATGGACGTGAAGAACATCTTCAAGAAGTCGGTTCAGAAACTCTATGAGACGATTGCTGACTCGGAGGGGGAACTGAAAAATCTGAACATCGTGATGATGAAGGATATGAAAATCAAGTATAACCTCTTCTTCGAGAACCAGGAAATGGGGAAGGAAGAAGCGGAGGCTGAGAACGTGAATGCGGATCTTAACTTCTGCGATGAACAGCTGGTGAAAGACCTTGTTGACAGGCGTGTTGCTGCCGAGAAGATTGCGGCAAAATGGGTGCTAGGGTTCGTCAAAAGCAGACTGAATGATGCTGAGAATGCTTCGCTCTTCGAGGCGAACGGGGTCGACGAGATTTCGGATAACTCGCTGATTCTGCCTATCAATGTAAGCTATGGCTCAGGGTATATCATGATTAACAGCGAAGTGTTCGATTAATTGAAAAATATGGAGGTAAAATGGAGACAGTACATGTAGTGGCAATTAATCCTTATCGTAAGGGAAATAAAGGGAAAGTTTTTTCTTACAATATCGATACTTATGATAAGGTCATCGGGTCGAAGGAAATCAAGAAGATGATTCAGCAGATTCGGGGTGAATTGCCGATTGACGGAGTGGATTTGAACGATGCGCAGGCGGTGAAGAAGGCGCAGGAGAGGCTCAAGAGCGAGCTGCCTTTCTTCTGTCCGCACTACGGCATGTTCAAGAATAATGTGCGCAGACAGGAGAATGCGATGCCGGAAAGCTTTCTCTTCCAGACGATTATCGATGTGGATGATAAGGAGTATGTGGAGAAGGCGATTGAGAAGGCGCGCAAGCTGAACTGCTCTTCGGGGATATGGAACGGCTCGTTGCTGCATCTCTGTTATAGCGCTAGAAAGAAGCTGCATATCGGGATTAGAATGCCGGTGGGGATGACCATCGAGGAGACGCAGAAGGCGTATTGTGAGGCGCTGGGCGTGCCTTATGATGAGAGCTGCATCACACCTGAGAGGATGATTTTCCTGACGGATAAGGACTCGGAAATCTACCGGTCTAAAATGTGGTGCGCAGTGCTGCCGGAGAGCGAAGTACAGGCTCGCAGAAAGGCTTTTCTGGACCGTGGACTGACGGTTGACGGAAGGGGAGATGCAAAAGTTAATAGTTTGCAGTTTACAGTTAATGGCAATAGCAATGACAATGTTCAAAACAATAGACTTTCGGGCAATTATGGCACTGGTGAACTAGGAAAGGCCAGTGAGAAGAATCTGATAGCCTTTGATCTGTTCGTGCAGTCGGCTGGGCTTGAAGGAATGGCGATTGATACCGTCGGGTCTCGGCACTCTTCGCTCCTCGCTATCATGAGCGCAGGCGCTTCGAGGGTGATGAGCGAGGAGGAACTGATGAAGGTGGTGAGGACGAAAATGCCAAGCTACTATCAGGAGGATGACTGCCATCAGCTGATACATGATTTCTATGCGAAATATGCTGACAGCTCCAAGCCGATGTCGAGGGATGTGATAAGGGTGAATGCGCTGGCGGAGCAGAAGGCGAATGAAGTGAAGAGTGAAGAACGAAGAGTGAAAAATTCAAATGCAGATGGTAATTATACAGTTCAAAGTTCAAATCTCCAAGTTCAAAGTAGCGACGAGGATTATCCGGAACCGCCAGCGATGCCGGAGAAACTGCCGAAACTGGTGGAACTGCTGATATCTCGAACACCGGAGATTTATAAGCCGGCTGTGGCGCACGCTATCTTTCCACCGTTGGCTACTCACCTCTGGCAGACGAGCTTCCGATATATTGATAATGTAGTGCATGAGGCTACGCTTTCTACTTGCTTGCTTGCCGGTACGGGTGCAGGCAAATCGTCTGTGGATAAGCCGATTAGGTATATTATGGAGGATATCAGAAAGCGGGATGCGGAGAATCTGAAACGTGAGAAGGAATGGAAGGAGGAGGTGACGCGCAAGGGTGCCAACAAGGATAAGCGCAAACGACCGGATAATCTTGTTATCCAGGAGATTGATGCTGATATGACCAGTCCGGCATTCGTGATGCGAACCGCAGAGGCGCAGGGGCGTTTCCTCTATACTTCGCTTAACGAGTTGGATCAGTTTGATGCACTCCGGGGCAGCGGCAACCAGCAGTTCCGCATCATGTGTCTCGCCTTTGACCCCTTCAACCTCTTTGGCCAACAGCGCGTGGGCGTTCAAAGTGTGACAGAAAGGGTAACGATAAGGTTCAACTGGAATGCATCTACCACCATTCAGAAAGGGCAACGCTACTTCTCAAAAGTTTTGACAGACGGTCCGATAAGCCGTATCAATTTCTGTACCATTCCGGAGCGTGAAATCGGTGACGAAATGCCTGTTTATGGCGATTACGATGATGCTTACCGTGAGGCGCTGAAGCCTTATATCGAGAATCTGAACAACGCCAGGGGACTGATTGACTGCCCTGAGGCATTCCAGCTTGCCCTTAAACTGAAGGATGAGAATGCTGAGTTCTCGCGCTTGTCGCAGGATAGGGTTTACGAGAATCTTTCCTTCCGTGCCAACGTCATCGCCTACCTGAAGGCGTGTGTGCTGTATGTGGCGAACGGTTGCAAATGGGAACCGGAGATTGACGAGTTCATCCGCTGGAGCGAGCGTTACGACCTCTACTGCAAGATGCGTTTCTTCGGTGATGCCATCAAGAGGGCGAATGATACAGGCGAGAAGTCGAGCAAGCGAGGACCATCCAACATGCTGATGCAGTTGCCGGATGAGTTTACTTACCAGCAGGTGATAGACTTGCGTGTAGCACGAGGTATGGATAAGAAGGGAACTTCAAGAATGTTAGGTAACTGGAAGGAACGTCATTACATCAAGGTTAAGGATAGCAACTCGGTTCCTCAGAAATTCAGTTCCTCAGTTTTTATTAAACTTAAATTCCGAAAGGAGAATTCATAGCGTATGGAAATAGTAGTAAAAAGAATTGCAAAAAAGAAGACTTATACGATAGGTCATCTTTATATCCTGAGCGATAAGGATGTAAAGCGTACCTGGCGTTCGGGTGTGAAAATAGGCGACAAGCGTATCTTTGAGCACAGCTTTGATATGGCGAAGTTGGACAAGGAGCATTACTTCTGTGATACCTTGGAACCTACGTGGAGAAACCTTCTGGGTGTCGAACTGAAACCGGAAGAGGAGGATGGACGGTACAGCAGGGTATCGGGCAAGAAAGCCCGCAAGATACCGGGTCATACGGCGATACCGGAGGGCTCGTATGCTGTTGTTATCTCGAAATCGCCGAGATTTAAGAAGTGGCTTCCGCTTGTGCAGGGTGTTCCTGATTTTGAGGGCATCCGCATTCATGCCGGTAATTATCCCGATGATACGCAGGGCTGCATTCTGGTAGGTGAAAATAAATTACAGGGTGCCGTCTTTAATTCCCGCATCTGGCTGCACAGGCTCATGAATGCCATTACCGCAGCGAGAGAACGGGAGGAGAGCGTTTGGATTACGATCATTTAATGTTGAATGTTGAGTGTTGAATGTTGAGTTATTAATTTTTAAAAACAAATTATTATGGTAAAGTCAGTTAATACAAATAAAGTAGAAATGAATAAGAAGGCAGCAATTGCTGTTGTGTTTGAAAACCCTGAATTCGGTAAGATTCGTACCTTGACCGATGAGAACGGAGAACCTTTGTTCTGTGCAAAGGATGTCTGTGATATACTGGGGTATAAAAAATCAAGAAACGCTGTAAATCAGTTGGTTAACCACCTTGACGCCCTAAAACAGGGCGTCAAGGTATCGGGAAGCCTTCGTAAGGATGGAAGCCGAACAGTACGAACTCAGCAGATGATCTTCGTCAACGAGAGCGGTTTCTATGCTTTGGTTCTCGGCTCTAAGCTTTCTACTGCCGTGAAGTTCAAGAACTGGGTTACGGCCGATGTGCTGCCACAGATTCGCAAGACGGGCGGTTATATCCCGGTGCAGCAGGGCGAGAGTGATGAGGAGACAATCCGACATGCAGAAGAAATCCTCCGTGCTACGCTCAAGGAGAAGGAGAATCTGCTGAAGAAGCAGCGTCTGCAGATTGAACAGCAGAAGAAGCTTATCGGTGAACAGGATACGGAAATCCGCCGTCTGAATGGAGTTGTGGATGAACAGGTGGTTCACATCGCTAAGAGTGGTGATAACATCATCCAGTTGGAGAATCAGGTGGGTAATCTTCTGCCTAAAGCGCTTTACAGCGATAACGTGCTCGATTCCGTTTCCTGCTTCACTACTACGCAGATTGCGAAGGAACTCGGTATCACTGCCCAGGAGCTGAACCGCTCGCTCTGTGCCCTGCATATCCAGTATTACCAGAGCGGTCAGTATCTTCTCTATGCCGATTATGCTCACATGGGCTTGGCGAAGAGCCGCACCCGCTACAGCGCCTTCCTCGACCCGAAGAGCGATGGCAGACAGGAGAAGATGGGCAGAGCCTACACCCATACCTATCTCGTATGGACCGAGCGAGGACGAAAGTTCATCCATGACCTCGCCCAGCGATACTGGGAACTGTGTGAAGTTTATAGTTAATAGTTTATAGCCCCTGATGTGTTCTTGCATCAGGGGCTTTTGTCTGTTCCTAAAAGTTAACTCCGAAATTGAACTGGAGGGCTCCATTGCGCGATTTGTCGAAACTGTCGTGGCAGATGTTGGCAAGACCGATGTCGTAGGTGAGATCGGCATAGAACATGTCGTAGCCGATGCCGCAGCCGATGCGGATACCACCATCAAGGCGGCGGAAGTTTGCATCCTTGAATGAGCTCTCTGCTTCACGCTCGGCAAAGTTCTTGATCTTGCCTCCTACACCAACGGCAAAATAGCCGCCTACCTGAGGCTGGATGGAGAAGTGGTCGTCTACCTCGTACTTGTACTTCAGTACGGCTGGAATCTCAAGATAGTTGAGGTCGTAGGTCATCTTCTTGCCTTCAGGAAGATCCTTCTTGCCACCTTTCTCTATATACGAAAGTCCGGTCTCGAGATAGAGTGGGGCGCTGTCGGTCAATGGAATGCCGGCTACTACGCCCACATTCAGGCCGGTCTGCCAGTCGCCACCATCCAGACGGGAATCGTCGGAATTGACAAAGGTGAAGGCAGGACCGATGCGGAATCCGTAATATGGGCTGTTGTAGTTGTAACGGTAGTCGAGACGGTCTGTCCTACTGTTGTAATATCTGCTGTCACGATAATTCTGTGCTGCTGCCGGCATCAGAGCCAGGAGCAATGCCATCATGATGAATGCTAATCTTTTCATAATTCTTATTCTTTTATACATTAATATATGCTGTTTGAAGAAACTTGTTTTATGGTGCAAAGGTACGAATAAAAAACGAAACGGCAGCGAGCGTTTCCCTAAATGATAGAGGGGAACCCCTATTTCTGACCTAATACAACTTTCTCAACAAAAAAAATATAAATTTTTGCTATATTTTTTGTTTTGTCTCCAATTTGTGCTATCTTTGCCTTCAAATTATAAACGTTTATATAGAAATTATGAAATTTTTGAAGAAGTATCTACTGGATATTCTGGTAGTTATTGCATTTGCAATCATCTCCTTCGTCTACTTTATGCCTGCCGATATGGACGGACGAATCCTCTTCCGACATGATGCAGCGGCAGGAAAGGGACTGGGACATGAAAAGGAACTCTTCCAGCAGCAGACGGGAGAGACTACACGATGGACGAACTCGGTGTTTGGCGGTATGCCTACCTATCAGATGTCGCCTTCGTATGACAGTAATCAGGTGCTCAGCCAGATTGTGAAGGCATATCATCTGTGGTTGCCAGACTATGTTTGGTATGTTTTTGTATACCTCCTGGGTTTCTATATCATGCTGCGTGCCTTCAACTTCAGACAGTCGCTGGCGGCGCTGGGAAGTATCATCTGGGCATTCTCGTCCTACTTTTTTATCATTATCGCTGCCGGACATATCTGGAAGGTATGGGCGCTGGCTTATCTGCCGCCGATGATTGCGGGCGTGGTGCTTGCCTATCGGGGCAAGTATCTCAAGGGACTGCTCCTTACTGCCATCTTCTCGGCTTTCGAGGTGCAGGCTAACCACGTGCAGATGACTTATTACTACCTCTTTATCATCCTCTTCATGGTGATTGCCTTCCTGGCAGATGCCATCAAGAAAGGTGAACTCGCACGCTTCGGAAAGGCTACGGCGGTATGCGTGGTGGGTGCCCTCATCGGTATCTCGCTCAACCTCTCGAACCTTTATCATACCTGGCAGTATGGTCAGGAAACCATGCGTGGAAAGAGTGAACTCGTAAAGAAAAATGCGGCTAACCAGACCAGCAGCGGTCTGGATAGAGACTATATCACACAGTGGAGCTATGGTATCGACGAAACGTGGACGCTGATGATTCCGAATGCCAAGGGCGGTGCCTCCGTGCCGCTGGCGCAGAACCAGCAGGCGATGGAGAAGGCTGATCCTAACTTCGTTCAGATTTACCAGCAGCTGGGACAGTACTGGGGCAACCAGCCGGGAACGAGCGGACCTGTATATGTAGGTGCCTTCGTCTGCATGCTCTTTATCCTCGGTCTGTTTATCGTGAAGGGTCCGATGAAGTGGGCGCTGCTTGCTGCCACCATCCTGAGCATCCTGCTCGCCTGGGGTAGAAACTTCATGCCGTTTACCAATTTCTTCCTCGATTATGTGCCGATGTATGCCAAGTTCCGTACGGTGGCATCTATCCTGGTCATCGCAGAATTCACCATCCCGTTTCTGTCGATGATGGCGCTGAAGAAGATTGTAGATGAGCCGGAGATTCTGACAGAGAAGATAAAATATGTATATGCCAGCTTCGGTCTGACAGCAGGCTTCTGTCTGCTCTTTGCCATCATGCCGGGCGTATTCTTCCCAGATTTCGTATCGGTACAGGAGACACAGGCGCTGCAGCAGTTGCCTCAGGAGTATATCTCTCCAATCATGAGCAATCTGACGGATATCCGCAAGGGCATCTTTACATCCGACTGCTGGCGTTCGTTCTGGATTATCCTCATCGGTTCGGCACTGCTGATGCTCTTCAAGATGAAGAAGCTGGGCAAGGAATATATGATTGCCGGCATCGCCGTGCTCTGTCTGGTGGATATGTGGATGGTGAACAAGCGCTATCTCTACGATGATATGTTCGTAGACAAGGCGCAGCGCGATACACCGCAGCAGATGACCGAGACCGACAAGATTATCTGCCGTGACAAGGAACTCGACTACCGTGTGCTGAATCTGGCATCGAATACATTCAATGAGAACGAAACCTCTTACTACCACAAGAGCATCGGCGGTTATCATCCAGCCAAGCTCCGTCGCTACCAGGAGATGATTGAGGCACATATCGCTCCTGAGATGCAGAAGACGATGCAGGCGGTAGCTGCTGCGGGCGGCGATATGACCAAGGTGAACGGCGACAGTATCTATCCGGTATTGAACATGCTGAATACCAAATACTTCATCATGCCGCTGCAGGGCGGACAGACCGTTCCGGTTCTGAATCCGTATGCCTACGGCAATGCATGGTTCGTAGACGAGGTGAAGTATGTGAACAATGCCAACGAGGAAATTGATGGCGTGGGCAAGGTGAACCTCCGACACGTGGCTGTGGCTGATGCTAAATTCAAGGAACAGCTGGCGCAGAGCGTGAAGCAGGATGATACTTCGGTGGTGAAGATGACGCAGTATAAGCCGAACAACCTGACTTACGAGGTGAAGTCGAGCAAGGGCGGCGTGATCGTATTCTCTGAGATTTACTATCCGGGCTGGACGGCTACGGTTGATGGACAGCCGGCTGAGCTGGGCAGAGTGAACTATATTCTGCGTGCGCTGAACGTGAAAGCTGGTAACCACAAAGTGGTTCTCGATTTCCATCCTCAGTCGCTCAAGAATACCGAGACGGTGGCTTACATCGGTTATGGCGTTCTGGCTCTCCTTATTATAATAGGTGTAGTGGTTGAGGTGAGAAAGCGCAAGAAGGAATAGCGGGGATTGCAAATCCCCTTAGACTGATAGACTGATTGCAAATTCTGATGATGCGATTTAGAACAGAAATAGATATTCCGAAGGCCGACTTCGAGATAGGGGCGGCAGAGCGGATGCTCTTTGTGGGCAGTTGCTTTGCCGACAATCTGGGGCGGCGGTTTGTGGAGAACCACTTCCGGGCTACGGTGAATCCCTTCGGGGTGATGTATAATCCGGCAAGCATTCTCCATACGGTAGAGAAATGTTCCGAGGTGCGTCCCCGTGTGGCTGTCTTTACGCTGGGTACCAACCATGTGTATATCCTGAAGGAGACGGGCGAGATAGTGGACAACTGCCAGAAGCGCCCGCAGCGCCTCTTCGAAGAGCGGGAACTGAGCGTGGACGAATGTGCCGGCTATCTGCAGAAGGCTATCAATCTGCTGAAATCGCAGACCGCAGCATCCGGTAGCAGTGAAGGCACTCTGAAGGTAATCATCACGGTAAGTCCTATCCGCTATGCGAAATACGGCTATCACGGGAGTCAGCTTTCGAAGGCTACGCTCCTGCTGGCAGCCGATAAGCTGGTGAAGGAGAATCCCGGAGTGGTGAGCTATTTTCCGGCTTACGAGATCATGAACGATGAACTTCGTGACTACCGCTTCTACAAGGAAGACATGCTGCACCCGAGCGAACAGGCTGTGGAATATATCTGGGAGCGGTTCCGGGCAACTTACTTCGGCAAGGCAGCAGAGCTGTTTCTGGAAGACTGGAGACCTATCCGCGAAGCACTCGGCCACAAGCCCTTCCATCCCGAGAGCGAGGAACACCAGAAGTTCATCGCCAGGACGGAAGAGAAGAAAAGACAATTTGAGGAGAAATATCATCTCTTATAAAATAAAGAATATTTAAATAACAAGACAATGACATATACTATTGAAAAGGTAACCACACTGATAGGTGCGCGTCGCTATGGAGACAATGATACCAACATCGGTTTTATCCTGACCGATAGTCGTTCACTTTGTTTCCCAGAGGAAACTCTGTTCTTTGCGCTCAAGTCGGAACGTAATGATGGTCATAACTACATCCCTGAGCTGTATCGCAGAGGTGTGAAAAACTTTGTTGTAACGAATGTGCCTAAGGGCTATGCTTCTGATTATCCGGGAGCCAACTTCCTGAAGGTAGTAAATACGCTTGAGGCTCTCCAGCGTCTGGCTGAGCGCCACCGTGACGAGTTTAACATCCCTATCGTAGGCATCACGGGTTCAAACGGCAAGACCATGGTCAAGGAGTGGCTCTACCAGCTGCTCTCGCCAAGCATGTTTGTTACCCGCAGTCCGCGCAGTTACAACTCTCAGATAGGTGTGCCATTGTCGGTATGGCTGATGAATGAGCAGACCCAGGTGGGCGTTTTCGAGGCAGGTATCAGTATGCCTGGCGAAATGCTTGCCCTGCGTGACATCATCCAGCCAACCATCGCCGTACTGACCAATCTGGGTGCTGCCCATCAGGAGAACTTCTCTTCCATGGAGGAGAAATGCCGGGAGAAACTCATCCTCTTCCATGATGCAGAGACCGTAATCTATGATGGCGATGACGAGGTTATCAACAAGGTGATAGCCGAATATCCCGACTATAAGGGCGAGAAACTCTTCTGGTCGCTCAAGAATGCGGAGGCTCCTTTCTATGTGAAGAACATCGAGAAGCAGCAGAGCGTGAGCGTGATTACCTATATATACAAAGGTGTGGAAGACAGTTTCTCTATCCCGTTCATCGACGATGCATCTGTACAGAATGCCATCATCTCTGCCGTCGTGGCATCGAAACTCGGTCTTTCGGCTGAAGATATCGACAAGCGCATGGCACAGCTCGAACCTGTGGCAATGAGACTGGAGGTGAAGGTAGGACAGCACGGATGTACGCTGATCAACGACAGCTACAACAGTGATATCAATTCGCTTGATATCGCTCTCGACTTCATGAACCGCCGTCCTGACCATCGCGGTTGTCGCCATACACTGATATTGAGCGACATTTACCAGAGCGGTCAGGCACCGGAGGTATTATATAAAGAGGTGAGCGATTTAGCCCGTAAACGTGGCGTGGTAAAGTTCATCGGTATCGGTCCTGAGCTCTGCAAGCAGCACGACGTGATTCAGATTTCAGAGAAGTTCTTCTTCCCGAATGTAGAGGAATTCATCGCCAGCGAGGTGTTTGCTTCCCTGCGCGATGAGGTGATTCTGCTGAAGGGCGCCCGTCAGTTTGGCTTCGACCAGCTCACCGAACTGCTGGTACAGAAGGTACACGAGACTACGCTGGAGGTGAATCTGAACGCCGTGGTAGCCAATCTGAACTACTACCGTGCGTTTATGAAGCCGGAAACCAAGCTGGTATGCATGATTAAGGCAGACGGCTACGGTGCAGGTGCCGTGGAGATAGCCAAGACCCTGCAGGACCATCGTGTAGACTATCTGGCTGTGGCTGTAGCCGATGAGGGCGTTACGCTGCGCAAGAACGGCATCACCAGCAACATCATGATCATGAATCCGGAGATGACCGCCTTCAAGACTATGTTCGATTACGACCTGGAGCCTGAGGTTTACTCTTTCCGTCTGCTCGATGCGCTCATCAAGGCAGCTGAGAAAGAGGGAGTAACCGGTTTCCCTGTCCATATCAAGCTGGATACCGGCATGCACCGCATGGGCTTCGACCCTGAGAACGATATGGAGGAACTCATCGGCAAGCTGAAGCACCAGAATGCTATCATCCCACGTTCTGTGTTCTCTCACTTCGTGGGCAGCGATGATGACAGCTTCGATGATTTCTCAGCTCATCAGTTTGAACTCTTCGACAAGGGCAGCAAGCAGTTGCAGGCAGCCTTCGACCATAAGATATTGCGCCATATCTGCAATTCGGCAGGTATCGAGCACTTCCCGGAGCGCCAGCTGGATATGTGCCGTCTGGGACTCGGACTCTACGGCATCAATTCGCGCAACAACAAGACCATCAACTGCGTGAGCACCCTGAAGACAACCATTCTGCAGATGCACAACGTGAAGGCAGGTGACAGTGTGGGCTACAGCCGCAAGACGATTCTCGACAGAGACAGCGTCATCGCAGCCATCCCTATCGGATATGCTGACGGACTGAACCGCCGTCTGGGCAACCGTCATGCCTACTGTCTGGTGAACGGCCAGAAGGCAGATTATGTGGGCAACATCTGTATGGATGTGGCTATGATAGACGTGACCGACATCCCTTGCAAGGAAGGAGATTCGGTAGAAATCTTCGGCGAGCATCTGCCTGTCCAGACACTGAGCGACATCCTCGAGACCATCCCTTACGAGGTGCTGACCACCATCAGCAACCGTGTGAAGAGAGTTTACTTCCAGGACTAGGAAGTGAAGAGGGAAGAACGAAGAGGGAAGAATGAAGACCGATTCGGTAAAAAATCATTTAAAAACGTATAAAAATAGAGAAATCCTATCAGAAATGTTCTGATGGGATTTTTTTTGCGTAATTTTTTCCATCAAAACGTATTGTAATTGAAGAAAAAAGTGTATCTTTGCACACAACAAATCATAAAAAGACAAAAGAGGGTGCTCTTTGTCGTGTATTTTCTAACAATTAAACAATACTACAAATTAAAATGGAACAAGTATTTAGCTATATTATCAGTCTCGGTGCGAGCGTGATGATGCCTATCATCTTCACGGTCATCGGTCTGTGTATTGGCATGAAATTCGGAAAGGCTCTGAAGTCGGGACTCTTCGTAGGCGTGGGTTTCGTAGGCTTGGGCGTGGTAACTGCATTGCTGACTACCAACTTCAACGACCCATTGAAGGCTATTTCAGACATCTACCACTTACAGTTAAACGTTTTTGACATGGGATGGCCAGCAGCTGCAGCTGTAGCTTACAATACAGCAGTGGGCGCATTGATTATCCCAATCTGTCTGGGTGTCAACTTCCTGATGTTGATTACCAAGACAACACGTACAGTGAATATCGACCTCTGGAACTACTGGCACTTCGCCTTTATCGGTGCGGTGGCTTACTTCGTGATGGGTCAGAGTTTGCTCTGGGGCTATTTCGCAGCCATCGTCTGCTACATCAATACCTTGGTCTGTGCAGACCTGACAGCCGACAGATTCCAGAAATATTACGATTTGGATGGTATCTCTATTCCGCAGCCATTCTGCCAGAGTTTCATGCCATTCGCAATCGTTTTCAATAAACTCTTCGATATGATTCCGGGCTTCTCTAAGCTCGATATCGATGCAGAGGGACTGAAGAAGAAGTTTGGTGTGCTCGGCGAGCCACTGGTACTCGGTGTTATCGTAGGAGCCCTGATAGGTTGGGCAGCCCAGCTCGATATCAAGAAGATTCTCTTCCTGGGTGTAACGATGGGAGCCGTGATGGAGCTGATTCCTCGTATTACAGCCCTGTTTATCGACGGTTTGAAGCCTATCTCAGAGAAGACACAGGAGTTGGTGAAGACCAAGTTTAACGGCAAGAAGGTTCATATCGGTATGAGTCCTGCCCTGGTAATCGGCCATCCTACTACTCTGGTAGCATCTGTGATTCTGATTCCGCTTATCCTGGCTATCGCAGTCTTCCTGCCAGGCAACCAATTCTTGCCTTTGGCTTCGTTGGCAGGTATGTTCTACCTCTTCCCAATGATTCTGCCGTTTACAAGAGGTAATGTGGTGAAGACGCTTATCATCGGCCTGGTAACCCTCGTCATCGGTCTCTATTTCGTTACCGATATGGCACCAGACTTTACGCTGGCAGCCAACCAGGTTTATGCAGCAACAGGCGATAATGCCGCTCATATCCCTGACGGATTCTCAGGCGGTGCACTCGATTTCGCATCCTCTCTCTTCGGATGGGTTATCTATCGCGGTGTGAAGCTTTCATACGTAGGTATGGGTGTTCTCGCAGTCATCACGGTAGCCATGATGGTTATCAACCGTCAGCGCATCGTGAAGGAAGAAAAAAAGTAAAAAGGTAAAAAATAAAACAAGATAATTATGAAGAAATTAACATTAATATTAGCAGCAATGGTATTAACAGCAAGTCAGGCTTTTGGTCAGTGTGGAAAATGTGGTTATGAAGTGAAGGCAGAAAATGCCTACACTAACTACAACGTTCGTTATGCAAGCAATCCGATGGATGCAAAGCACTATACAACAGACCGCCTTCGCAGTGAATTCGCTATCGAGAAGGTGTTTGCTCCAGGCGAGGTAAACTGGACATACACCATGTTCGACCGCTTCCTCATTGGTGGTGCTGAGCCAACAACCGCTCCTCTGAAGCTGACTTCTATCGCTCCTCTCTATACAGACAAGCCAAACGATGAGAAGAATCTGCTCGACAACCGCGAGTTGGGTATCATCAACATCGGTGGCGAGGGTACTGTTACCGTTGACGGCAAGAAGTATACGCTCGGTTTCCAGGAGGCTCTCTATGTAGGTCGTGGTGCCAAGAACATCGAGGTAAGCAGCAAGAATGCAGCTAAGCCAGCTAAGTTCTATATGAACAGCGCTTGTGCTCATCAGACATATCCTACCAAGAAGGTTACCCTGAAGGATGCCAACAATATCAAGGCTGGTAGCCTGAAGGAGAGCAACGACCGTGTAATCCACCAGTTGATTATCGACGGTGTAGCCGGTGTTCGTACCTGCCAGTTGCAGATGGGTGTTACTGAGTTGAAGGAGGGTTCTGTATGGAACACCATGCCAGCTCATACTCACCTCCGCCGTATGGAGACTTACCTCTATTATAATGTACCAGAGGGTCAGAAGATTCTCCACGTAATGGGTGAACCACAGGAGACACGTCCTATCTGGTTGAACAACGAGCAGGCTGTGATTTCTCCAGAGTGGTCTATCCACTGTGCAGCAGGTACCAGCAACTATACCTTTATCTGGGGTATGGCAGGTGAGAATCTGATCTACAACGATATGCAGGTAGTGAAGATTCCTACATTGGAATAATAAGATACATGATATGGCAACCTGGTTTATGATTAATATGAGCCAGGCTTTGCCGTCTAAATAGTAATCTAAAATAAAAATAAGTATAACGCTTAAAAACTTTTTTATAAAATGAGCCCTATTACAACAAGTAAAATGTCCAACTTCCGTTGGGTAATCTGTGCGCTGCTCTTCATCGCAACCACAGTCAATTACATGGACCGTCAGGTTCTCTCTTTAACATGGAAAGACTTCATTGCTCCAGAATTCCACTGGACAGATGATCACTATGGTACCATCACCGGTCTTTTCTCAATCTTCTATGCCATCGCTAACCTCTTCGCAGGTAAGTTTGTTGACTGGATGGGCACCAAGAAAGGTTATCTCATCGCCATCTTCGTATGGTCAACAGGTGCTGTGATGCACGCCGGTTGCGGTTGGGTAGCTATGCAGATGGAAGGTTATGATTCTATCGAGGCGCTCCGCATGGTACAGGCAGGTAGTGATGCAGCTGTAGCGATCGCTACAATCAGTGTATGGCTGTTCCTCTCTTGCCGCTTGATTCTTGCTGTGGGTGAGGCAGGTAACTTCCCTGCAGCCATCAAGGTAACAGCAGAGTATTTCCCTAAGAAAGACCGTGCTTTCTCTACCGCTATCTTCAACAGTGGTGCTTCAGTAGGCGCTTTGGCAGCTCCAGCTACCATTCCATTGTTGGCTCGCAGCATGGGCTGGGAGTGGGCTTTCATCATCATCGGTGTGCTCGGTTACGTATGGATGGGCCTCTGGGTATGGCTCTATGACAAACCATCTGAGAGCAAGCATGTAAACAAGGCTGAACTTACTTATATTGAGCAGGATGAAGACCTCGAAAAGGTTGAGGCTGAGAAAGAGACCGAAACTGCCGCTGAGGAGAAAACTATCGGCTTTCTGAAGTGCTTCAGCTACCGTCAGACCTGGTCATTCATCGTAGGTAAGTTGATGACTGATGGTGTTTGGTGGTTCTTCCTCTTCTGGGCACCTGCTTACTTCTCTGACCAGTATGGTTATTCTTCAGACTCAGGTATGGGTATCGCCCTTATCTTCACGCTCTATGCTATTGTAACCGTATTGAGTATTGGTGGTGGTTACTTGCCAACCTACTTTGTAGACAAGAAGGGTATGAATCCATATATCGGTAGAATGCGTGCGATGTTGATTTTCGCTTGCTTCCCATTGCTTGGTCTGATTGCCCAGCCTATGGGTGCGTACAGTGCATGGTGGCCAGCTATCATCATCGGTTTGCTCGGTGCAGGTCATCAGGCATGGTCAGCTAACCTCTATTCTACCATCGGTGATATGTTCCCTAAGTCAACTGTAGCTACTATCACCGGTATTGGTGCGATGGCAGGTGGTATCGGTTCCTTCCTGATTAATAAGGGTTCCGGTATGCTCTTCACCTATGCAGATGGTCTGGGTTCAGACTTCAGCTTCATGGGCTTCGATGGCAAGCCAGGTGCCTACATGATTGTATTCTGCATCTGTAGTGTTGCTTACCTCGTAGGCTGGTGCATCATGAAGGCATTGGTTCCTAAGTACAAGCCAATCGTTGTAGAATAATGAAAAGGTAAAAAAGTAAAAAGGTAAAAAGGTAAAAAAGCTTAGCGGAATGTTAACCAGCGAGGTGCCCTTTTTACCTTTTTACTTTTTTACCTTTTTACCTTTAAATAAATCCTTGCTGCTTGAGGGCTTCGAGGAAACCTTGGCTCATCGCCTCGCAATCCTTCTTTGTGTATCGGATGTCGGTGAAAACCTGGGCTAGGGTCTCTACGTTGTTGATGCGAACGAACTCCTTGTTTTCTTCCAGAGCTTCCTTCTCTGCATAGAAGTCATCTATCTTTTCTGGGGTGTAATCTTCGAAATGCTCGTGGTGGATGATGCTGCGCAGAGGGAGACGGTCGCTCAGGGCTGGATGTTCTGCCGGCCAGCCGATGGTCAATGTGGCTACTGGCATTACGAGCTTAGGGAGCTTCAGGGTGTCGATAATCATCTTTGGCATATAAACCGTAGTTCCCAGGAAACAGGTGCCTAACCCGGCTTCTTCTGCCAGGTTCGTAAAGGTCTGGGTGAAAAGAAGGGCATCGGTAGCTGCATTCATAAAAGAGAGAATGTTGTCATAGCCCGGGGTTCCCTTGCGGTTCTCTGCCCAGAGGGTTGTGCGGCGATAATCGGCACAGATGGTGAGGACGACCGGGGCTTCTGTTACCATCGGCTGGTTGAAGTGGGCTGGCGCCAGTGCCTTCTTTCCTTCTTCACTTCTTGTTACCACAACGCTGTAAAGCTGCAGGTTTCCCATTGTCGGGGTGCGCTCTGCCTCTTCCAAAAGGCGGTTCAGGAGTTCTTCAGATACTTCCTTCTCTGCATATTTTCTGATGCTTGTTCTGTTCTTAATCGATTCCATATCTTTTTTATTTTATCATTATACCTTATTATATATATAGGAGTTCTGTTCCATTTCAGAGCCCTATTTTGCTGCAAAGTTAGTGAAAGTTTCCCAAAAAGTTGTCTTTCTTTCGCTTTTTTAGTGAAATATATGGCAAAACGTTTCAGATTTTAGAAATAAAAGTTTAATTTTGCACCTAAATATGAAACGTTTGATATGAAATATACTGAAAATATGACTTTTGAAGAGGCTTCCAAGGCTCTTATAGATGAATTGAATGCTAATCTGGCAACACTTCATCAGAATTATCATGTAGAACAGTCTGATTGGAATAAACTCTATGATCAGATAGCCAATGTTGTTTCAGAGGAAACTCATCTTCCTGTTTTCTCTCCTGAAGTGATGGAGGTGCGACCTCGAGAACTGGAATGCGATGTGGTGCGATTCCAGAATAATAAGGAGAAATGGGTGGCTCTTGTAGGACTGCTCGACGGTCATCCATACGAAATCTTCACGGGTTTACAGGATGAGGACGAGGGTATCATGCTGCCTAAATCTGTAAGCAAAGGCAAGATCGTGAAGACCATTCTGGATGGAGGCTTGAAGCGATACGACTTCCAGTTTGTGAACAAGCGAGGATATAAGATTACGGTTGAGGGATTGAGCGAGAAGTTTAATCCTGAATACTGGAACTATGCCAAGCTGATTTCCGGTGTGCTGCGCTACCGTATGCCTATCGAACATGTCATCAAACTCGTTTATCAGCTCCAGCTTACTTCAGATAACATCAATACCTGGAAGAAAGGTGTTGTGACAGCCCTGAAGAGATATCTGAAGGATGGTAGCCTGATGAAACTTTACGATGATAGCGATTCCGAATCCTAATCCCCAAGATAGAAACTGATATAAACTATGCTTTTCCGTAGTAAGATATACTTGAAGAATGTCCGTTTCCATGCATATCACGGCGTTCTGCCACAGGAAACCCTGGTGGGCAACGATTATGTGGTGAATCTGGATGTGAGCTATGATTTCTCCAGAGCCATGGAAACCGATGAACTGGCTGGAACCCTCAACTATGCAGAACTCTATGAACTCGTGAAACAGGAGATGGAGATACCTAGCAAACTGCTGGAACATGTAGCCGGAAGGATAGGAAAGCGACTCTTTGCAGAATATCCGACTATTCAGAAAATACAACTCGCTATTACCAAAGTTAATCCTCCTTTTGGAGCAGATTGTGACGGCGCAGGGGTAGAAGTTGTATTAACAAATGATAAAACTTTATAGTAGATTTAGGTTTTCTGATACAAAAGTAGTAATTTTGCAAAATCATCAGAAAGATATGTTGAAGAAAATAACACTCATATTGACCCTATTGTGTATGTTGGTGCTGACAGCGACAGGCTCCAACCGCCGTTTCACGCTCGTTATCGACCCAGGTCATGGCGGTCATGATGTGGGCGCACGTGGTGCTATTTCCAAAGAAAAGAATATCAATCTCTCTGTGGCATTGCAGTTTGGCAAATATGTTGAGCGCAATATGCCGGATGTGAGAGTCATCTATACCCGCAAGACGGATGTCTTTATTCCTCTGAAACAGCGTGCCAACATTGCTAACCGCGCCAATGCCGACCTGTTTATCTCGGTACATACCAATGCGCTGCCAGCCGGTAAGATAGCCCGCGGTTTTGAAACCTATACGCTCGGTATGCACCGTGCCAAGGATAATCTCGATGTGGCTATGCGAGAGAACTCCGTTATCTCGATGGAGGAGGGCTATCAGCATACCTATCAGGGTTTCGACCCGCGATCTTCTGAGAGTTACATCATCTTCGAGTTTATACAGGGTAAGAATATGGAGAGAAGCGTAGAACTGGCGCGCAATATCCAGCGAAAGGTATGTTCCGGTGCCAACCGTCCGGATAAGGGTGTGCATCAGGCAGGATTCCTGGTTCTCAGAGAAACCTCGATGCCTAGCTGTCTGATAGAGCTCGGTTTCATCACTACTGCCGATGAAGAAAGACTGCTCAACGATGCCAGCAGGGTGGATGATATCGCCCGAGGCATCTACGAAGGTTTTGCGCAATATCGCAATAAATACGATAAATCCATCTCGGTTCCTTATCGAGCTGCGGATACAGAATCGGTGCCGGTTGCCAAGATAGTTTCTGATACGAAACAGGAAAAGGACGAGCGCCGTGCTGAGGAGGCGGATACTGCGCCGAGAAGAACGGTGAAGCAGGTGGAAACCAGAGCAACAAAGGCTAAAACGGTTCAGCAGAACAGAAGACAGAACCCGCAGGATAAGCCGGCTCAGCAGAGCAGACAGACGCAGCAGAACAGAACTGTAGCTCAGAACAAGCCGGCACAGCAGAAAGCCAATGTAGCCGATGCGCCTGTCTTCAAGCTCCAGATATTTGTCAGCAACCGCACGCTCCGCAAGGGCGATGCCCATTTTAAGGGCGAAACCGGTTATGACAGTTATCAGGAAGGCAATATGGTGAAATATACGATGGGAGCTTCTACCAACTATAATGAGATTTTCCGCTTGCGCAAGACGCTTGCCGAGAAGTTCCCGGAAGCTTTCATCATAGCTTTCAAGAATGGAAAGAAATATGATGTGAATCAGGCTATACGTGAGTTCAAACAGAACAGAAACCGCTGATTGACCTGAGTAAGGATAAGATATAAGCACGAATATATAAAGAGATAAATATGAAGCTAACAAAAGAAATCAAGATAGCTCTTGTAGCTATTGTCGGTATTTTGATTATGTATTTCGGAATCAATTTTCTGAAAGGCATGAATCTGTTCTCTACCAACAACGCCTACTATATGACGTTTGATGACATCCAGGGACTGGGTGCCTCTACGCCTATTTATGCGGATGGTTATAAGGTAGGTATCGTGGATGGTTTGGAATATGATTACAAGGAGAATGGTCCTATCAAAGTAAAGGTGGATATTATCAAGGATTTGAGAATCCCGCAGGGCAGTAAAGCCGAAATAGTAAAAGACTTGATGGGTAACCTGCAGGTGAATCTGCTTCTGGCAAACAATCCGCGCGAAAGAGTAGAACCGGGTGGTATCATTCCGGGTGCTGTAAACGGAGGCATGATGGATAAGGCTGCCAACCTGGTTCCGGTAGTGGAAAAGATGTTGCCTAAGTTGGATTCTATCCTTACCAGCGTGAATGCGCTGCTGGCTGACCCGGCTCTGGCTGCTTCGCTGCATAATGTGGAAACCATCACAAGCAACCTCACCGTTTCTACACGTGAACTGAATACCCTGATGGCAGGACTCAACAAACAGGTTCCGGGTATGATTGGAAAGGCAAATGGCGTGCTGGATAATACCAACCGCCTCACAGCTAATCTGGCCAGTCTTGATGTGCAGGGCACTTTGAACAAGGTGAACCAGACTTTGGAGAGTGCTCATCAGTTTACTGAGAAGCTGAACAGCAACCAGGGAAGCCTCGGATTGCTGATGAACGATACCAAGCTGTACGACAATCTGACGTCAACCATGAGTCATGCCGACTCTCTGGTTATCGACTTGAAGGCACATCCGAAACGCTATGTCCATTTCTCTGTTTTCGGCAGAAAAGACAAGTAAAAAGAGTTCGAGCTAAATAAATTTAGTCTAAATAAGATTCGGTATGTTTCACGCCCCGAAATGACTCGCAAACTGTTTGTTTGTTAGCCGTTTCGGGGACGTTACATTATTGTTTCACTGAATTTCAGTCTGCTATATTTGTATTTTAGACAAGTGTTTGGTATTCAGTAATTTAAAGACTATCTATTAAAATATTTTAAATAAGGGGATTTGCATTTCTCCTATTTTTTTTGTAACTTTGCACGTGATTTCGCATCTTTTGGTGCGTCCCGTCATTTGTGAATTAAAGTATTAATAATATAAGTAATCAATGTTAGCAAGTCCAAAAGCCCTCTGGGACAACAGTCTTTTGCTCATAAAGGACAGTGTAACAGAGCAGCAATATAACACATGGTTCAAGCCAATCGTCTTTGAATCGTACAAGCCGTCGACAAAGACTTTGTTGGTGCAGGTTCCGAGTCCGTTCGTATACGAGTACTTGGAACAGAACTTTGTTGACTTGTTAAGTAAGGTGCTGCATCGTAATTTTGGTGAAGGAATCCGTCTCACTTATCGTGTTGTAACCGATAAGGAGCATAAGCTTTCTCAAGATATCGAGGCGGATCCAGACGATGCTGATATGGCAAAGCAAACTCGTGAGTGTGCCCAGCAGACGGCTGCCCAGCCTGCCGCTCCCCAGCAGCAGGAAGACATTGATACGCAGTTAGACCCGAAGCTTACTTTCAACAATTATATGGAAGGTGACAGCAATAAGCTGCCTCGTTCCGTAGGATTGTCTATTGCCGAGCATCCCAATACCACCCAGTTTAACCCAATGTTCATTTACGGACCTTCGGGTAGCGGTAAGACGCATCTGGTGAATGCCATCGGCCTGAAAGCGAAGCAGATGTATCCTCAGAAGCGTGTGCTCTATGTGAGTGCCCGTCTTTTCCAGACCCAGTATACCGATGCCGTGCTCCATAATGCGAGCAATGATTTCATCAACTTCTATCAGTCTATCGATATGCTGATTGTGGATGATATCCAGGAGTGGGCTGGTAAGGCGAAGACGCTGAATACCTTCTTCCATATCTTCAACCACCTCTTCCGCAACGGAAAGCGTATTATCCTGGCGTGCGACCGCCCTCCGGTAGAGTTGAAGGATATGCCAGACCGTCTGCTCACCCGTTTCTCTTGCGGTCTGGTCTGCGAGTTGGAGAAGCCGAATATCCAGTTGTGTGTGGATATCCTGAGCAATAAGATTCGTCGTGACGGTTTGAAGATTCCGGTAGATGTCATCTCTTTCATCGCCCAGACCTGTAACGGAAGTGTGCGCGATTTGCAGGGAGCCATCAATGGTCTTCTGGCTTACAGCATTGTTTATAACAGCAGCATTGATATTCGTCTTGCCGAACGCGTCATCAAGCGTGCGGTGAAGGTGGATGATAAGCCGCTCACCATCGATGATATTGTTGAAACGGTTTGCCATCATTATAATGTGACGGTTACTGCCGTGAACAGCAAGAGCCGTAAGCGTGATTATGTCGTGGCAAGACAGGTAACGATGTATCTGGCACAGAAATATACCAAAATGCCTGCTTCGAGAATCGGCAAACTCGTTGGTAATCGTGATCATAGCACAGTTATCCACAGTTGTTCAAAAGTGGAAGAAAGACTGAAGATTGATGCTGGATTCAGCGATGAACTGGTTAGTATCGAAAACGGATTAAAGGTGAAAAGGGCATAAAGGATGTGCTTTTCGCTGATAGGATAAGTTTAAGCGCGGAACCTTGGTATAGTGGTTCTTGTTTATATAAATGAAATAAAGGAAGCCTGGCAAGTTTGTTTTTGCCTTGGCTTCCTTTTTCCGTCTATAATATCTGAACTATTAACTATCAACTCTTTTTTATCATCATCTTCTTCCATTTAAAGTATCCGGCTACGGCGATGATGACGTAGAGACCGTAAAGTCCTGCCTTGAATGGGATACCTTTAACAATATAGAGATAGAAGCAAACGGCATCTACGATAATCCAGAAGAACCACTGCTCGATATATTTGCGTGCCAGCGCCCAGAGCCCCACAAAGCTCAGGGCATTGGTGAAACTGTCTTGCAGAGGAACTGTAGAGTTGGTGAAAGTTATCAGTATATAATAGGTGATACCCCAGGCTGCCAGGAAGAACAGAAGAGTAGGCAGATAGAGCGATTTCTTCATATAGGTAATCGGAAGTTCTTCTTTATCCTTCTGGTTGTGCTTCTTGCCATATTTCCATACGGCATAACCATATATACCGGCTATCGTATAGTAGACCGCCATACCCGCATCGCCGTAAAGACCATGACTCCAATAGAGCCATACGTCCAGGGCAGGCATGATGATGCCTACCAGCCAAAGCCAGATACTGGCACGGTACTCCAACAGGATATAAACCAGTCCGAGTACCGTGGTAAAGATGTCTAAACCATGTGATGCAATATAATCCATCATGATGATTTCTGATTAGAACTTCAATGTAAGATGCGTCATCCAGGTGGTATCTGCCATCGGGATGTAGGCTATCTGCTTGAATCGGTTGTCCAATGTATATCCGTAACCGATAGCATTGCCCCAGGTGAATGCGCTGGCTGCATAGTGGCGGTTGAAGATATTGTTGATGTCTACACCGAAGCTTATCTCCTTGATGCCGAGTGCCTTGGTTACCTTAGCACTGTAGTTCAGGCTCAGGTCGCTCTGTGAATAGCATGGCAGTGAGAAGTCGCGGTCTTCTGTATTGGTAATATACTGGCGACTTACAAAGTTGGTGTGCCAGGTAGCTGAGAAACCGGCATAGTGGATATCGATGAATCCGTTCAGGATAGCTGATGGAGAATAAGACAGGGTTGAGTTGTCGTAATGTACTACGCCTGGCTTCTTGTCGTCTTCCCAGTTGCTTACATACTCATCAAAGTCCTTAATCTGGTTCTTGCTCAAAGCGGCATTTCCTTCTACAGACAACCATGACAATGGTGCCCAGCCGGCTGTCAGCTCTACGCCCATACGGTAAGAATCCTTGATGTTGGTGGTCAGTGCCTCGCCGATGTCACTCAGCTGTCCGGTCTGAGCCAGCTGGTTGTCATAATCCATATAGTAGAAGTTGGCGCCTGCATGCCAGTTGTCGCCCTGATACTGATAGCCGAACTCTACATCGAGCAACTTCTCCTCTTTAGGGAATGGATAGTTGAAGTTGTCGGTAAAGTTGTTGCGCTCTGGCTCGCGGTTGCTGTAGGCTACAGATGCGTATGCCTTGTGGCCATCCTTGTTGAAGCTGATACCTGCCTTAGGATTGAAGAAGTTGTACTTCTCGTTGATGTTCAGCTCCTGGTTCTTGTAGCTGCCATCTGCCTGGGCGATAAATTTATCGTTGATACCGTCGGTCTTGTATTCTACACGGCGATACTGCAGGTCAGCGAAGGCATTCCAGTAGTCTGCAAAGCGATAGCTTGCCTTGACGAAGGCGCTGTAGTCATACTTGTGGGCATCAGAATCATAGTACTTATACTGGCCGTTGCTGCCGAAGAATTTCTTCTCGGCATCCTGGTTGGCGATATAAGTAAGGTATCCCCAGTGGTTGCCGCGGAACTGCTGCAGGTTCAATCCGCCGATAACATCCCAGTGCTCATCCTTGTAGTTGGTATTGTATACCATGCCGTAGGTATGCTGGGTGAGTCCCTTCTTGCGGATGAAGTCTGACTTCTTAACCTTGTTGCCCTCTGCATCCTTGTAGATGAGTCCGAACTTGGCAAACTTGGCGTTGTTCTTAAACTCCTTGTAGTAGCCGTAGCCATAGGTATAATGCAGTGAGAGGCTGTGGCTCCAGTGGCTGCTTGGTGTCCAGGTAGCCGAAAGGATGTTGTGGTTCTGATAGAAGTTATCAGTAGTCTTGTCCCATTTGCTTCCGTCGCGCAGGGTATAAGGAGTGATGGTATAATCGCCCTTGCCGTTGCGAACCAAATCACCTGTCAGCACGTTAAACTTATCCAGACCTGCCTTATACATATCTTTATAAGTACGGATGCCATCCTCAAGGAGGGTGAAGTTAGAGTTGTAATCTCCGCCCAGCACACCGTTCCAAGCCTGACCGGTCTTCTCGAAGTTGCCGATGTTCTTGTAGCTTACCTTGAAGTTATCGCTCAGCCAGGTCAGTCCGCCATAGTAAGAACCTGAGCGGCCTGCTGTGCCGTCTACATAACCGTCGGTAGCTGTCTCGTGATAAGCACCGTCAAAAATCAGATGCTTGCCGAGCAGACCTGTAGAGAAGCTGGCGCCTGTATGATAGGTATTGTAAGAACCGAAAGAACCGGTAACTTCTGCAGTAGGGGTGAGCGAAGGAGCAGCTGTAGCCATAGAGATGCTTCCACCGAAGGCACCGTCGCCATTGGTAGAAGAACCTACGCCGCGCTGTACCTGGATGCTGCCCAGGAGCGAAGAATAACTGTTCATGTTAGCCCAGAAAACGGTCTGGTCTTCCGGTGAGTTGAGAGCTACTCCGTCGAGTGTTACATTGATGCGGCTTCCGGCAGCGCCACGAATGCGCATATAGGTAGTACCGGTGCCGATACCGTTCTCACTCCAGGCGAGGATGCCCGGTGTACGAGAAAGGAGAAATGGCAATTCCTGACCTGAGCAAGAGAATTGTTTGAGTTCTGATTTCCTGATGTTAGCCACGGCGTATGGAGCTTCCTTTGCGGCACGTACGCCTTTTACAATCACTTCATTTAAATTCTGCACCTTCAAGGTGTCGATTTTTGTCTGTGCCAGTGCAGCCTGGCTTGCCAAAGAGCAAAACGCTACACTGAGTGCGATCCCGTTGAATCTTTTCATTTATTTAAATTAAAAACATCATATAAGGGGGGAATGTGCCTTATTTTCCTACGCCAGCATTACCTGGTTCAGGTCGATGGGTATATTCTCAGCATCCGCTTTTTTCTCTTTTCTGGCGGTAGCACCCCTTAGTTAGCTCTCTGCTAACCGGGTGCAAAGGTACAAATAAATTTTAATCCCGCAAAATTTACGTAGATTTTTACTATATTTGTGTCCTTTTATCATTCTTTTTTCTTATATTTGCAGTCGGATTGCTGTTATTCGCAGTCTTGACAGTTTGAAACCTAAACTTCATGTGATATGGTTATGAGACGATATATTTCACATTTGTTCACGTGGGTCATCTCTTTCCTGACCCTGTTGGCATTCTCATCGTGCTTGAATGAGCATCCTAAGGATCAGCTCGATGGGGGTGGCAGCAATGGTTCTGCGTCTGAAATATTTGATACGACCATAGCTCCTTTGTATGATTTTATGGGTGGAACGATAGATGGGGAAGGCATCTGCGATATTCAGCGTCTGGACAGTCTGCTTTCTCTTTCTCCTGATGATGAGCAGCTTTATTCTTCCTGGCAATATCTTTATCGGGCTATCGGCATGTGCAACAAGTCGCTGGATATGATAGATTTCCAGTCTGTACGGCTTACCGATAACCAGAAGGCGCAGTTCAAGGCTGAGGTGCGTGCCATCAGAGCCATGATGTATTATGAGGCGATGGATTTGTATGGCAGGATTCCGGTACTCCTGTCTGCGGCAGAATCACTCATCTATGAATCGGCATCGGGCTCTTCTGTTACCGATGAAAAGCTGTCGGCTCAGAGCGAACGGAGCGAAATCTTCCATTTCATCTTCAGCGAATTGCAGCAGGTATTGCCTTATCTTCCTCAGACGTCCAGTTTGGAGGAAGGCTCTCATTATGGACGCATCACGCAGCCTGTGGTCAACTTCCTGCTGGCTAAACTGGCGCTGAATGCTGAAATCTATATGTATAACGATTGGGCGCAGGGTTACAGGAAGCGTCCGAAGGGTAGGGACCTGGAATTTATGGTGCGTACTGCCGATGGCGCCTCGCTCATTACGGGCGGCAAGGCGAGTGAGAACCGCAGCAGAATATTGAATGCTTGGGAAACCTGTATCTTCTATTGCAACAGATTGGCTGATGAAGGCTGCAGTTTAGAGGAGGATGAAATCTTCAACAGTTCTGCGCGTTATCTGATGCCGAAGGATGCGCTGGTGATGGATGAGGCTGATTCTGTTCTGCATTCCCGACCAGCCAAACCTCTTTTCCGTTTCCGTTATGCTGATGTTTTGCTGATGAAGGCTGAGGCGATGGAGCGCAACGATGGGGATGGCAGGGCAGAGTATAATATGGTTCGTGCGCATGCCGGTTTGCCTGCGCGCAAGTCTTCGCTTGCCAATATTCTGGAAGACCGTCAGGTTGTGCTGGCGGGCGAGACTTGTCACCGTCAGGACCTTATCCGTTTCGGCAAGTTCCTCAAGTCCTCGCATCTTCGCCGTTCTGTTCAGTCCGCTCTCTCGTCCTCTTCCATCGTCTTCCCGATACCTCAGCGAAGCCTTGCCTTCAATGGCAAGTTGGTTCAGAACAAAGGATATGAGGCTATGGAATAGCCCAAAACTCTTCACTCTTCACCCGATAGCTCGAATCCCCTTTATATAAAGGTGTTGCGGAGGGTGAAGAGTTTTTTGTAACTCTTCACCTCTCTTCACCTACTCTTCACCTATCGAATCCCCTTTATATAAAGGCATTCCCAGCGATTGGGTGAAGAGTAAAATCAATTTTTCTTCTTCTTTTCTGATATCAGCCGTAACCGGTGTGATATTTCGGTTATTTAAAAATCTGGCAAACCGGTTTTCGTTCGCAGTTTGGCTCAGACAGCCCACTGTTCTTCCTACCGCTAGTCTGCTGTTCTAGTTTCTCCAGTCTGCTGTTCTTGTTTCACTCGTCAGCTGTCCCCGATAAATAAAACCATTTTTTTCTTTTTAAAAATCACTTTTTTTCCTTTTTCTACCCTCATTTCAAAATAAAAAATGTACTTTTGCATGCATATTAAGACGATTAAACTGTAATCTTGGCAGATGCCAAAGATATTTGAATACTTCGGATTTATCTTTCTGTTCTATTCGAATGAGCATGAACCGATACACGTTCATGTAATGAAGGATGAACATGAAGCTATTTTCGAGATAATATTAGAAAATGGTGAACTTGTTGAAATTCACAGAAGAACTTCTAGCAAGATACCACCTTTAAGTGAGAAGGATGCTGCTACAGCAGAGGCCTTTGTGAAGAAGTACTATAAGAATATAGTTGATAAATGGGTAAACTTCTTTATTTATAAGAAAAGAATACGTTCAACAAAAATAACGAAGAAATTATGAACTTAAGTATTGTTTCTGCAAGATATGTGGCACCATTAAAAGTTGAATTACACTTTAATGATGACACTGTTAAGACGATAGATGTTGGGGCTTTTATTAGAAATCACCCACATCCGCAATATAACTCTTACTTGAATGAAAACAAATTCAAAAAGTTCAAGATAGAGTTTGGAAATATCGTTTGGGGAAAAAATTGGGATTTGATATTCCCTATAGATAAGTTATATGCTGGCGTTTGCTGCTGAACAAAAAGCCCCCGGAGCTATTACGCTTCGGGGGCTTTTTCCTCTTTTTTTCTTCCCATATTGCGTATAGTATATTTCTATATGGGTGAAGAGGGGTGAAGAGTGGGTGAAGAGATAAAGAAAACTCTTCACCTCCCGAAACCCCGATAAACAGAGGGGTTACGGGCGAGAAGGTGAAGAGTGAAGAGATAAATCGGGATTGTTTATATTACAACTCATTTGTTGAATTGCCTGCATAAATTTTCTGGCTGAATCATCAGAAAACAGTTTTTTTCTTCTATAATTGTACCTTTTACCATTATAAATCTACCACTTATTTTTAGAACTACGAAAAATGTAAAGTCCTGATAATCAAATGTAATTATAAAAACAGGTGGTCATTTTTACCACTTAATTATTTAATCAACCAACAAATATCAGACATTTTATATACTTTTGCAAACGGAAACCAATCATGGATGGGTTCCCGACTATCAGACAACAATTTTAAACATAAATGAGAATAACTAAAGTTTAAATTATGAGAAAATCAAAAAGTAATGCGGTGTTGAGAGGACTAGCAGCCTCAGCACTCGTCCTAATGGTCTCGGCGACAGCTTGGGGACAGAAGGTGAAGATTACGGGTACTGTAATCGACAATACCAATGAACCCGTTATCGGAGCTTCGGTTCTGGAGAATGGCACCAAAAATGGTGTTGCTACAGACCTGGATGGTCACTTCACCATCGAAGTACAGCCAGGTGCCAGACTCAAAATTTCTTATATAGGTTATAAGAATAAGGAAGTGAAAGCTTCTAACGGCGTACAGATTATGCTCGAAGAGGAGTCTAATATGCTCAACGAAGTGGTGGCTATCGGTTATGGCTCTGTCAAGCGTAAGGATGTAACTACTGCCGTATCCAGTGTGTCAGCCAAAGACCTTGATACTCGTCCTATCGTATCTGCCGCAGCAGGTATGCAGGGAAAGGCAGCCGGTTTGCAGATTTCGCAAGCCAACGGTCAGCCAGGTGCTTCACCAACCATACGTGTGCGTGGTACCACCTCTTTAAATGGTAGTAATGATCCGCTCTATGTAGTAGATGGTGTGCCAATGACCAATATCGACTTCCTGGCAGCTGATGATATTGATAATATCCAGGTGTTGAAGGATGCCTCTTCAGCTGCAATCTATGGATCACGTGCAGCCAATGGTGTCATAATTATAGGTACAAAGCAGGGTAAGGCTGGCGTAGCCAAGGTATCTCTGAATGCACATTATGCATTTAATACTGTACGTGACAACCAGGAATCTCTCAATGCGGCTCAGTATAAGGAACTTATGGATGAGATAGGTCTGGTGAAACTGCCAGAAGGCTTGAAAGACCAGACCGACTGGAAAGACGAGGTGTTCCGTACGGGTAATGTACAGGATTATCAGCTCTCTATCACCAATGGTACCGATAAACTGAGATACTTTATCTCGGGTGGCTATACAGGCGAAAATGGCGTCATCAAGAAGTCAAGCTATCAGCGTTACAACTTCCGAGCATCTGTAGAGAACGATATACGTAAGTGGTTGCGACTCAATGCCAGTGTAACTTATTCTGATTATACCAACAAGGGTACAGGTATCATTTCGGGTGCCGGTTCTAACCGAGGCGGCGTAGTAACCGCTATCGTCAATACGCCAACCTATGCACCGGTATGGAACCCGGAGAATCCTAGCCAGTTCTACAACAACTTCTATGGCGTGAACATTACCTCGCCAGCAGAGAATATCGCCCGTACTCAGAATAATAAGTCTGCCTACAACCGATTGCTTGCAACCGGAAAGGCTACTGTCACCTTTATGCCTGAACTGACTTATAACACATCTCTCTCGTTCGACCGTACACAAGGAACAACCACCAACTTCCTTGACCCGATATCTACCACCATCGGCCGTCAGGAATTCGGTACAGGATATGATGGTAGAAACATCAGCAGCGTTATCGTATGGGACAATGTATTAAACTATAAGAAGGCATTCGGAAAGCACAGTCTGGATGCGATGGCTGGTAGTTCCTGGACACAGAGCAAGTGGAGCCAGAACTATATCAATGGTAGCAACTATGCCAATGATCTGTTCCCAACCTTGAATGCAGCCAACAAGATTTCCTGGACAGGAACCGGTTCGTCAGCTTCTGATTGGGCTATTCTCTCTACTTTCGCCCGTTTGCAGTACAACTGGAATGATACCTATATGGTAACCGCCAATATGCGTGCCGATGGTTCTTCCAAGTTGGCACCACATCACCGTTGGGGTTACTTCCCATCATTCTCTGGTGCCTGGCGCGTAAGCAATGAGAAATTCATGAAAGATATCAAGTGGATTGACGACTTGAAGATTCGTGGAGGCTGGGGACAGACCGGTAACCAGAGCGGTCTGGGCGATTACAGCTATCTGGCAAGATACAACATCAATCGTGTGCAGTGGTTTGGCGAGGGAAATGATGCCAATGCTACTCCTACTTTCTCACAGGGCAACCTGAGCAATCCTGAGTTGACTTGGGAAACAACAACCCAGACCAATATCGGTCTCGACTTGACCGTACTGGGCAACCGCCTCACCTTCTATGCTGATTACTATTATAAGAAGACCAAGGATATGTTGATGAATATCACCTTGCCGGCAGGTAGTGCTGCTGCAAGTAACCTGACCTATAATGGCGGTTCGATGATCAACAAAGGCTGGGAGTTTGCCATCTCTTCACAGAATCTGACAGGCGCCTTGAAGTGGAATACAGATTTCAACATCTCATTCAACAAGAATAAGTTGGAGAGCCTGTCTCTGACTCAGGTATATTATGAAGCCACGACCACCGATTTCGTCAACGAACAGGTGGTTCGCAATACGCCAGGTAAGCCATTGGGCAGTTTCTGGGGATATGTAGCAGAAGGTGTGGATCCCGAGACCGGTGATATGAAGTATAAGGACGTGACCGGTGATGGTCTGGTATCAGCCAGTGACCGTACTTATATCGGTGATCCGAACCCAGACTTCACCTTCGGTTTGACCAATACCTTCTCTTATAAAGGCTTGAATCTCAGTATTCTTATCCAGGGAAGCTATGGCAACGATATCTACAACGTTTCGCGTATGGAAACCGAAGGAATGTATGATGGTAAGAACCAAAGCACCAAGGTGCTTGCTCGCTGGAGAGTTCCTGGTCAGATTACCGATGTGCCAAAGGCTAAGTGGGATATCCGCAACTCAACCTACTTCGTAGAAGATGGCAGTTATCTCCGAGTAAAGGATATTTCTCTCTCTTACGATGTGCCTCGCAAGCTGATTTCACGCTTCGGTCTGACCCGTCTGCAGCCATACGTATCAGCAACCAACCTGCTTACCCTGACCGACTATTCAGGTATGGATCCGGAGGTTAACCAGTATGGCAACAGTGGTAGTGTGCAGGGCATCGACTGGGGTACATATCCACTCAATAAGAGTGTAGTATTAGGTGTAAAAGTTGAATTCTAAACATCGACAACAATGAAAACATATCATGCAATCAAGACATTGGCGCTCGGTGGCATCGCAATGTTCTCTTTGGCAAGTTGCTCTCTCGACTACGAGCCATTATCAGAGCCATCAGAAATAACACAGGGCGGTCAGACAGAGACCTCAACAGCCGTATTGAAGGACAAAGCTGCTGCTGATGCACAGCTCAAATCGCTTTATGAGTTGTTCCGCAACCGTCAGGAACATACCCATCTCGACTATCTTCTGATAGGCGATTCACATAGCGACAATGCTTATGCCGGAACTACCGGTGCAGAGGTGGTACCTTATGAGACCAACTCTATCGATGCCAGCAACTCGGTATTGAGCCGTGACTGGAACCGCTATCTGGAGGATATCGCACAGGCAAATGTGCTGATTAATGGTGTTGAGCAATTGAAGGAGAATGGTCAGATATCAGAAGCAGAATATCATTCCTATAAGGCACAGGGCGAAATCTTCCGTGCCCTGATGATGTTCCGAATGGCTCGTCTGTGGGGTTCTTTCCCTGTCATCACGACCATCGCCAAGACCATTACATCCGAGAATATCAATGAGGTATATCCTACCTATTATCCACCTCGCAAGACGCCGAAGGAATGTTATGAGCAGATTATTGCCGACTTGACGGATGCTGAGCAGTATGCACCGGATAATGACAATTCCGACCGCACCAAGATGACCAAGACCGTGGCTCAGGCTATGCTTGCCAAGGTTTATGCCGAAAAGGAAGTGCAGGATTATGACAAGGTAATCGCTTATGCCGACAAGGTGATGAAGACAACCGGTGTAGAGCTGGAAGACAGTTATGAAACTCTTTGGGGCTATGATGAGACTGCGAAAGACTGCATGAAACGCAATACCAAAGAAGGTATTCTGGAGGTGCATTGGACAACCGGTAGCGGAAACTGGGAAACCTGGATGTACGGCCGTCAGTTAGACAACTGGGATTATAACTTTACCTGGGCAAAGTGGATTACTCCTTCACGAGACATCATCAATGACTTTGACAAGGAAGGTGATGAGGTTCGTAAGAATCAGGCTATCGTATATTATGCCTGTACCTGGAGCAACTATTATCCGGCTTCCAACTATCCGTTCATGTATAAGTTACGCTCTTCATACAATAATATTTACTGGGTTCGCTTAGCTGATATTATCCTGATGAAGGCTGAGGCAGAAGCCTATAAGGGCAATCTTGCCGAGAGTGCGAAACTCGTGAACCAGATTCGCAAGCGTGCCAAACTGAAGGAACTGACATCCGACAAGACTGGCAGCAAGGAATCTATGATAGAGGCTGTTCTCCATGAGCGCCGTCTGGAACTTGCCTTTGAGGGAGAACGCTGGTTCGACCTCTGCCGCAACAACAAGGTGGAGCAATATCTCAACGGAATAGACAACCGTGACAGCGGACGCATCAGACAGGTAAGACAGTTTGACGGCAACTCATACCTGTTGCCAATTCCACAGACCGCTCTTGACCAGAATACCAATCTAGAGCAGAATCCAGGTTACTAAGCTAACCTGGATAGCTTTCAACTCAAACCGTTATTAACAAATAATAGAAGAAACGAATATGAAATACTATAGCAATAAACTGATGATGCTGGTCTGCGCAACAGCTTTCTCTGTGACAGCTTGCAGCAGCAGTAACTCATTCTCAGATCCTGTAGACTTTGATACTCCTAGTGAGGCACCAAATCCAGTACCGGCACAAGGAACAGCCAAAACTTTCATTACCACAGCCGATGGAGTCTATTCATTGGCACAGGGTGAGGTAAAGTTGTATAATGGAGTATCTATGGCACCAACCACCATCGAACTCGATTTAAATAAGAAGTATCAGACGATTGATGGATTCGGTTATGCCATCACTTATTCATCCTGCTATAATCTGATGCAGATGACTCCAGAGGCGCGTCAGGCTCTCTTGAAGCGCATTTACTCTACCACAGAGGGTTATGGCGTAAGTTATGCCCGTATCTCTTTGGGATGCAATGACTTTTCAAGTACTGAGTATACCTATTGCGACACGAAGGGCAGCGAATCTGACCCTATCAGCAACTTCGCGCTCTATAGCGATGAGAACGATTATGTGATTCCGGTATTGAAGGAGATTCTTGCCATCAATCCTAATCTGAAGATTATCGCAGCTCCCTGGACTTGTCCGAAATGGATGAAGGTGACAGATATAAACACCAAGAATCCTAAGGATTCATGGACAGATGGTCATCTCAATCCTGATTATCGCGAGGTTTATGCCAAGTACTTTGTGAAGTTTATTAATGTGATGAAGGAGAAAGGTATCAATATCTATGCTGTTAGTCCTCAGAATGAGCCATTGAACAAAGCAAACTGTGCATCTCTCTATATGCCTTGGCAGGAAGAGGCTCCTTTCGTGAAGGAGTTGGCCGCACAGTTTAAGAAGAATAATCTGCAGACCAAGATTTATGTCTTCGATCACAACTACAACTATGACAAGATTGCTGATCAGGAAGATTATCCTGTGAAACTCTATAATGCTATCGGTGATAACTTTGAGGGCTCAGAGCTGGTTGTAGGTGCTGCTTATCATGATTATGGCGGCAACAACAGCGAGTTGACTGATATCCACAACCAGCGTCCTGACAAGGAACTGATATTCTCGGAAAGCAGTATCGGAACCTGGAATAACGGACGTGACTTGAGTAAACGACTGATGGCGGATATGAAGAATGTGGCGCTCGCTACGGTAAAACAGTATTGCAAGGCTGTGCTTGTATGGAATCTGATGCTTGACAATAAGATGGGACCTAACCTGGATGGTGGATGCCAGACCTGCTATGGTGCTATTGATATCAATCAGAATGGTTACAACAAGTTGAGCTACAATTCTCATTATTACATCATCAACCACATGTCTAGTGTCGTTGCTCCTGGTGCGGTTCGCATTGGTAATACGTCCCGCACCGTTAATGACAGCAAGATTACACATGCTGAGTTTGTTAATCCTGATGGTAGTTATGCTGCTGTCATTATCAACGAGGGAGATGAGGCTAAGTCAATCAACCTCAGTGATGGAACTCATAATTTTACCTGCAATGTTCCTGCTAATGGTGTGATTTCTTGCAAGTGGAATAAGTAATCCATAAACTATAGTAAATGATTCATTAAAGATACGATCATTATGAAACATATCAGATATTATATCATGGCGTTGCTCGCCCTGCCACTGATGGCATCTTGCGGCGATGATGATTACAGTGCGCCTGCTCCTGCCGGTAATCCTGTGATGAGCTATACGGCTCCTGCTGCAGCTGTATGGATGGGCGATGAAGTGGAGGTGAAAGTAAACTGCAAGGATGAGGGAGGCGTGGCTCTCTCTACCTTGAAAGCAAACCTCCTGTTTAGTGGGCAGAGTGTAGATGAAACTACCATCCGTACCAAGGAGGCTGGTGAATATACAGTCAAACTGAAAGTGCCTTATGCACAGAATGTTCCTGATGGAAAGGTGGATATTCAACTTACTCTGCAGAATGTATCAACCAAATCGAATACAGAGACCTTGTCGTTTGATATCAAGCGCCCTCATTTCAACAATCTGCAGTTTGTGAGTGCTGATGGTGTTAAATATGACATGACAGAGAAAAGCGACTTTGTTTATCAGGCTGTTCTTCCTAGCAGTAAGAAGACCTTCAAGGGATATTTTGCAACGAAGGATGGAAAGTTTGTCTTCGGTTCCAGCACAGGTAAGGATATCAGTTTGGGAGAAACAGGCAACTTCAACTTCACTTCTGAGAATATGAACGATGTAGTTGTCACTTTCGATGCCAAGAACTATACGGCTGGTCCTACCGACGTATTGCCGGTTACTATCCTCGATTTTGCCGATACTGATGCAGGCAAGACTTGGATTGGTGAGATCAAGCAGGGGGCTACCTGCAACCTTACCATCAACGGCAATAATCTGCCAGATGACTGGTATTATGACAGCGACTGGTTCCAGAAAGAAGAGGATGGAAGCTATACCTTCAAGGCTATTACCGGCAGATATACCGTTCAGGCAGACTTTACCCATAAGTCATTCCGCATCTGGACTATGAATGGAAGTGAGCCTATGTCACTGAATGGCGATGGTACTGGTGCACTCTGGATCATCGGTAATGAAGGTGTCAACAAGCCAACTTGGGACGCTGTAAATCATGGCTGGTGGACAGGTGTTGACTCTGACGTCTGCCTCACTCCAATCAAGGATAAGGTATATCAGGTTACACTCACCATTGGTAAGCAGCTCAGAGCTACTGACGTAAACTTCAAGTTCTTCGGTCAGGCAAACTGGGGTGTTGAGTTCAAGGGTAAGGATAACAGCCATCTCATCTCAACTGATAGCGAGGTGTTCGGCATCGGTGACGGTAACGGTCACGACAACGGCAATGTTTACCTGAAAGATGGAGTAGAACTGAAGGATGGCGAGACATACGTTCTTACAGTTGACTTGACTGCCGGTGTAGACAAGGCAGTTCTCAAAGTAGAAAAGAAATAATATGTAGGTTTATAATTATTCATAAGCTTTTTAGGTTTTAGTTTTAATAATTTAGGGTATAAAGCTTTGTTTAAGGCTGCTCCAAACTTTTTGGGGCAGCCTTTTTTGGGGAGGTGCAAGGATGTAAGAACAACAAAAGTAAAAAAGAATATCAAAAAAATGCTAGAAAATTTGGAAATATACCCCAAAAACTATACCTTTGTCTCTTGAATGTCCTATACAGCAGTAAGGGCTGGTTCTAATGATACCTATACAACAAAATATTATCAGCTAATGATAGAAAGATTATTATCTCTATTGTATATCTGGTGTTTCGCTACACTTACATCATGCTTTGCTCAAAAGGAAAGCATCAGTGAACTGTATGCCCAACTTGATCGGGCTATAGAGCAATCCCAGCACTATACCAAACTGAAAGAAAGTAGCATCGCTCAGTTGAAGGAATTGATTCATCAGGAGAATAATCCGAAGTTGCTCATCAATACTTATCGCAAGATTTGTTCTGAATATAAGTCCTACCAGAGCGATTCTGCTGTGGCTTATATTCAGAAAGCCATTGTATTGGCTCAGAAGGAAGGACTGCCGGCTGAAGTTGCTGGATTGAAAAGCCAGTTAGCTTTACAGTATTCTACTGCCGGAGCTTTTGCTGAGGCTTTGGAGGTGCTCAATCATATAGATAAAAAGACATTGGATGAATCGAACCGGAAAGATTATTTCATCGCCTATTACCATGTCTATGGTGAGTTGGGCTTTTTTAATATGCATGTAGATACTGATTTAAGTCAGAATTTCTTTAGTCGTCAGAATGCATATCGGGATACTTTGTTTGCTATCCTTCCACATCATAGCGAAGATTATCTCATGCGTAAAGAGGTGATGCTTACCAGTCAGAATAAATGGGATGAAGCACTGAAGGTGAATGATGAACGGTTGAATTTATGTAAGGAGGGGAGTCATGAATACGGCATCGTAGCCTACTATCGCTATCTGATTTACCGTTCTCTGAAAAACGAAGAAATGAAGAAATATTGGTTGCTAAAATCTGCCATTTGTGATGTGAAGTGTGCTATCAATGATCAGGCTTCGCTCTGGATGCTCGCCGATATTCTGAGTCAGGAGGGAGATGTTGAGCGTTCTTATAAATATATCAACTTCTCCTGGAATGCCAATAAGAGTTTTAGTACGCGTATTCGCAGTTGGCAGATTTCGCCAGTGCTTGGTACCATCGATCATAATTATCAGGCACAGCTCAGGAAGGCAAACCAACGTCTTGTCTTTGCCATCATCTGTGTCAGCCTTCTGGTTCTTTCTTTAGGTGTTCTGGCTTTCTATGTCAATAAGCAGAAGAAATATGTTACTATAGCGAGAAATGAACTGAAGAAAACGAATGAACAATTGGAGGAACTGAATAAGAAACTTTCTGCTACCAACGAAATGTTGAAGACTTCGAATGATAAACTGAATGAGTCAAATGGTGTGAAGGAAGAATATATAGGCCAGTTCCTGGGAGCATGTTCTCATTATATAGACAAACTGGATAAGTTGCGTCTCCATGTCAATAAGATGGTAAAGAACTGTGAATATCAGGAACTTTATTCAATGACGAGAAGCAGTGAACTGAAGGAACACGAGTTGGGAGAACTCTATGCAAATTTCGATAAGGTCTTCCTGCATCTGTTCCCTGATTTCGTGGAAGACCTCAATAGCCTTCTGAAGCCGGAGGCACAAATCCATCTTACTGATGCAACAAAGTTACCGGCAATGGTGAGGGTATTCGCCTTGATAAGACTGGGTATTGATGACAGTACGAAGATAGCAGATTTCCTACATTATGCAGTTAATACGATATATAATTATCGGGCAAAACTGCGTAATGGAGCTATTGGTGAAAGAAATGAATTTGAGAAGAATGTGAAAGAATTAGGAACGATAAAAGGAAAAGGTTAATATATAAAATCAAAGAGGAGGGTGTGTCATAAGTCTATGGCGCACCCTTTTCGTTTTTTTCTCCTTTTTCCA
>OHQX01000073.1_pt1 | contig 50629 bp, 49 predicted proteins | sample 1578251 | NCBI WGS metagenome assembly OHQX01 (sample SAMEA3879507, study PRJEB24766) | human gut metagenome | biome: human-associated habitat; feature: feces | place: USA | collected 1985/1987
AATATAAAACTATGAAGTTCATCGTTTCAAGTACTGGATTATTCAGTCATTTACAAGCTATTAGCCGAGTAATTAACTCTAAAAATTCGTTACCTATTCTTGATTGTTTCTTAATGGAACTGACTGACGGAACGTTGTCGCTCACTGCCTCTGACAGCGAAACGACCCTGTCCACTTCTTTGGAAGTAAATGAAAGTGACGGTGACGGACGCTTTGCCGTTTCTTCAAAAACCATACTCGAAGCCCTGAAAGAAATACCCGAACAACCACTGACTTTCCTGGTAAATACAGAGAATCTGGAAATCACCGTACAATATCAGAATGGTAAATACAGCCTGATGGGACAAAATGCCGACGAATATCCGCAGGCTCCTGCATTAGGCGCAAATGCGGTACACGTAACAATGGGCGCTCCAGTGATGCTGGCGGGTATCAACCGTTCCTTGTTCGCTACTGCCGATGACGAGTTACGTCCGGTAATGAATGGTATTTATTTTGATATCACTACCGAAGACATCACTTTCGTAGCCTCAGACGGGCACAAATTAGTACGCAATAAAACATTTGTGGCACACGGCGATGAAAAAGCCGCTTTCATTCTGCCCAAGAAACCGGCAACCCTGCTGAAGAACCTGTTGCCGAAAGAACAAGGAGATGTGCAAATTGATTTTGACGACCGTAACGCTACGTTTACATTAGAAAACTACAGCATGATATGCCGTCTTATCGAAGGACGCTATCCCAATTATAATTCAGTAATTCCGCAGGATAATCCGCACAAGGCCACCATTGACCGCATGATGCTGATCAGTGCGCTCCGCCGTGTATCTGTATTCTCATCACAAGCAAGCAGTTTGATAAAACTCCGTCTCAGTGAAAATCAGATCCAGATCTCCGCACAAGACATAGACTTCTCCACCTCAGCAGAAGAAACACTGACTTGCCAATATACAGGAAGCCCCATGAGCATCGGCTTTAAATCAACATTCCTGATCGATATTTTAAACAATATCTCGGCACAGGAAATACTTTTCGAACTGGCTGATCCTTCACGTGCGGGTGTTATTGTTCCTGTAGAACAGGAAGAAAAAGAAGACCTGCTGATGCTGCTGATGCCTATGATGCTGAACGACTAAAAACGACACGCCACCATGTGGCGGAAAAACAATATATAATACAAGCTGAAAATGAAATTGAACTTGAAGAATCCTATTGTTTTTTTCGATTTGGAAACAACGGGAACAAATATAAACACAGACAGAATAGTGGAAATATGCTATCTGAAGGTGTATCCAAACGGCAACGAAGAAACGAAGACCATGCGTATCAATCCGGAAATGCATATTCCCGAACAATCTTCTGCCATCCACGGTATTTATGACGCAGATGTGGCAGACTGCCCTACTTTCAAGGAAGTGGCAAAAGAGATAGCCCGGGACATTGAGGGATGTGACCTTGCCGGTTTCAATTCCAATCGTTTCGACATTCCGGTTCTGGCCGAGGAGTTCCTGCGCGCAGGAGTAGACATTGACATGATGAAACGAAAATTCATTGACGTGCAGGTGATTTATCACAAACTGGAACAGCGCACCCTGTCTGCCGCCTATAAATTCTATTGCGGAAAGAATCTGGAAGATGCCCATACAGCCGAAGCCGACACACGTGCCACATACGAAGTACTGAAATCCCAATTGGACCGCTATCCGGAAGAATTGCAAAACGATATGGCATTTCTAGCCGAATATTCAAGTTTCAACAAGAACGTAGATTTCGCCGGACGCATTGTTTATGATGACAAAGGCGTGGAAGTCTTTAATTTTGGGAAATACAAAGGAATGTCGGTCAGCGAAGTATTACAAAAAGATCCGGGCTACTACAGCTGGATACTGAACGGTGACTTTACGCTGAACACGAAAAACGTACTGACAAAAATCAGACTACGTGAATCGGGAATGATGAAATGAGTATGAAAGGAAAAAAAATCGTACTAGGTATAACCGGAAGTATAGCCGCCTATAAAGCGGCTATACTCATTCGCGGACTTATTAAGAAGGGAGCGGAAGTACAAGTCGTGATTACCCCCGCAGGCAAAGAATTCATCACACCTATCACTTTGTCTGCATTAACAAGCAAACCTGTTATCAGCGAGTTTTTTGCCCAGCGTGACGGGACATGGAACAGCCACGTTGATTTGGGACTATGGGCGGATGCCATGATTATCGCTCCGGCTACCGCATCCACTATTGGTAAAATGGCCAAGGGAATAGCGGACAATATGCTGATCACGACTTATCTGTCAATGAAAGCTCCCGTATTCGTAGCTCCGGCAATGGATCTGGATATGTTCGCACACCCTTCCACCCGGAAGAATCTGGACACGCTCCGTTCTTACGGAAATCATATTATAGAACCGGCAGAAGGGGAACTGGCAAGCCATCTGGTAGGAAAAGGCAGAATGGAAGAACCGGAAAAAATAGTGGAAATTCTGGAAGCTTTCTTTGCCAAACAACAAGACATGGCCGGAAAGAAAGTAGTCATTACCGCCGGTCCAACCTACGAAAAAATAGATCCGGTACGCTTTATCGGCAATTATTCTTCAGGAAAAATGGGATTCGCACTTGCCGAGGAATGCGCTTCACGTGGAGCGGAAGTATCGCTAATCAGCGGACCGGTAACGATTCAGGCCCATCACCCTAACATCCGCCGCATAGATGTGGAAAGTGCCGGAGAAATGTACGAAGCCGCCATCCGCGAGTTTCCTACAGCTTCGGCCGGCATCCTGTGTGCGGCAGTGGCCGACTTTACCCCGGAAACCGTAGCCGGTCATAAAATCAAAAGAGAGAAAGATAATTTAATACTGCAACTGAAACCCACACAAGACATTGCCGCCGCACTGGGAAACCAGAAAAAAGACGGACAGACATTAGTGGGATTTGCCTTGGAAACAAATGATGAAACAAAAAATGCACAAGGAAAACTGGAACGTAAGAACCTTGATTTCATTGTACTGAACTCATTGAACGACCAAGGAGCCGGGTTTCGTTGTGACACCAACAAAATAACGATTATAGACCGTCAGGGAACAACTCCTTATCCGCTGAAAAGCAAACAGGAAGTAGCAAGGGATATTATTGACAGACTGGTAAATAATAAATAATTTCTTAATTTGCCACGTTGCCAATGTGCTAATGTGCTAATGCGCTAATTACCATGCGGAATACAACAGCGCAGCAAATTAGCAAATTGACAAATCAGCAAATTATTAAAAAGGAGCAAGAATATGCTGCAATCTATCTATATACAGAATTATGCATTGATTGATACATTGGATATCAGTTTCACCCCCGGCTTCTCTGTCATCACCGGAGAGACCGGCGCCGGTAAATCGATTATTCTAGGCGCTATCGGCTTGTTACTGGGACAACGGGCCGATATCAAAGCGATCAAGAAAGGCGCCAATAAATGTATTGTAGAAGCACGTTTCAACATCTCCGCCTATCAGATGGAGCCTTTCTTTACCCAAAGAGATTTGGAATATGATCCGGATGAATGTATTATCCGCCGCGAGTTATATGCATCAGGTAAAAGCCGCGCATTCATAAACGATACTCCGGCCTCATTGGCGCAGATGAAGGAACTGGGCGAGAAACTGATAGATGTACATAGCCAGCATCAAAACCTGTTGCTCAACAGTGAGGGATTCCAATTGAATGTATTGGATATCCTGGCACAAGATGACAACGAACTTTCAGCATACAAGGATATTTATACCGAGTACAGGAACGTATGCAAACAGCTGGCCGACTTCATAACGCAAGCCGAGCAAAGCCGGAAGGATGAAGATTACATCCGGTTCCAACTGGAACAGCTGGATGATGCAAACCTTCAGGAAGGAGAACAAACCGAACTGGAACAGGAAGCCGAAACCTTGAATCATGCCGAAGAGATAAAAGCGGGCTTGTACAAAGTGGACCAAATAATGGCTTCGGAAGATGCCAGCCTGTTGTCCGCTACCAAAGAATGTATGCAAACCCTGCATAACATAGCGAGAGTGTACACACGTGCCCAGGAATGGATAGGGCGTTTAGACAGTTGTTACATAGAGCTGAAAGATCTGTCGCATGAAATAGCAGGCGCACAGGAGGAAGTGGAGTTCAACCCCACCCGTCTGGATTATGTAAATGAACGCCTGAACTTAATCTACTCTTTGCAACAGAAGCATCACGTACAAACAATAGAGGAATTGATAGCCGTGCAAACCGACTATCATGAGAAGCTGAACGCCATCACTTCTTTTGATGACCGTATAGCAGAACTTACCGCCCAAAAAGAAACGCTATATGACAAAGTGATAAAGCAAGCTGCTGTGTTGACAAAACTCCGTTCCCAATCGGGCAAGCACATTGAAAGACAGATGCAAAGCCTGCTGGTTCCTCTCGGTATGCCCAATGTGCGCTTTGTGGTGGAACTGAATCCGCGCAAGGAACCGGACAGTAAAGGGATGGACAGTGTGACATTCCTGTTTTCGGCCAACAAGAATGGAACATTACAAAATGTAGCTTCCGTAGCATCGGGTGGTGAGATTGCCCGTGTCATGCTTTCGCTGAAAGCCATGATAGCCGGAGCTGTGAAACTGCCTACTATCATCTTTGATGAAATAGACACCGGAGTTTCCGGTTCCATCGCCGAGAAAATGGCGCTCATCATGCAGGAGATGGGAAAACAAAACCGTCAGGTCATCAGCATCACCCACCTGCCCCAGATTGCAGCACGCGGCATCACTCATTATAAAGTATATAAGGAAGATACGGAAACAGGCACCAACAGCCACATCCGCCGCCTGACTGATGAAGAAAGAGTAAAAGAAATTGCCAATATGCTAAGTGGGGCTACCTTGACAGAGGCAGCCCTGAACAATGCAAAGGCGCTGATAAGTGGCTAGTGCCAATTACCACTAACCACCTGTCACTAACCATTAACCACTTATTAAATATGTTAGAAAAGAATGAAATGATTTTCGGTGTACGCGCTGTTATTGAAGCCATACAAGCCGGAAGAGAGATAGATAAAGTATTGGTGAAGAAAGATATACAGAGCGAACTATCCAAAGAACTGTTTGCCTGCTTGAAAAATACCCTCATCCCTGTTCAGCGTGTACCCGTGGAGCGTATTAACCGTATTACCCGGAAAAACCATCAGGGAGTTGTAGCATTCATCTCCTCTGTCACCTACCAGAAAACAGAAGATCTGGTACCTTTCCTGTTTGAAGAAGGAAAAACACCCCTATTCGTCATGCTGGATGGAATTACCGATGTACGTAACTTCGGAGCCATTGCCCGTACCTGCGAATGTGCCGGTGCAGATGCCATTATTATTCCCTCGAAAAACAGTGTCAGTGTCAATGCCGACGCAATGAAAACATCAGCAGGAGCTCTGCACACTCTTCCCGTATGCCGCGAACAAAATCTGACTAATACCATCAAGTATCTGAAAGACTGCGGATTCAAGATTGTAGCAGCCACGGAAAAAGGTGATTATGATTACACCAAAGCAAACTATAAAGACCCTGTATGTATCATTATGGGAGCCGAGGACACAGGTGTTCCCTACGAACACCTTTCCCTGTGCGATGAATGGATCAAAATACCGTTAATGGGTAAAATAGAATCATTGAACGTATCGGTTGCCGCAGGTATTCTGATTTATGAAGCTGTAAAGCAACGCGGCTTCACAGAAGACAAAACGGCATCCGCTTTATAAATACCGTATCATCGTTAACAAACAACTAACTATATCATGAAGAAAGTACTTTTGATACTGGCATGCGGCATAGCCGCCCAGCTAAGCTATGCACAAGCAACCCCAAAGTGGGCCGGCAAAGCTAAAAAAGCCGTTTTTTCCATCGTTACATACGATAAAGATAACAAAATCAAGAATACAGGAAATGGATTCTATATCAATGAAAATGGAACGGCATTATCCGATTATACCCTGTTTGAAGGAGCCGAACGTGCAGTAATCATTAATGCGGACAGTAAAGAATTGCCTGTATTGCGTATCTTGGGAGCCAACTCCATGTATGACATCGTAAAATTTAATACTGAAACCGATAAAAAGACCATAGCATTAAAATCGGCATCACAGCCGGCATCGGTAGGTGAAACAGTCTATCTGCTACCCTACTCGACTCAAAAAGCGGCAACCTGCCAGACAGGGACCGTCACCAAAGTAGACACCATCGGCGACAAGGCATATTACTATACACTGGCAATGACAACCAACGAAAAAACAGTAAGTTGCCCTATTATGAATGCCAATGGAGAAGTATTAGGTTTAATCCAAAAAAACGCATCGGATGAAGCCAAGGAAAGTTATGCCATCGGAGCTACATACGGTGCCTCGCTGAGCATCACCGCCCTTTCTTTGAACGACATGTCACTGAATAAAATCGGCATCAAAAAAGGACTGCCCGAAACAGAAGACCAAGCACTGGTGTACCTGTTCATGGCATCTTCACAACAAAATCAGGACGAATATATCACCACATTAAACGATTTCCTGGAACAATATCCCAACAGCGCGGACGGATATATACGCCGTGCCACTACTTATATGGGATTTAATGATGATGAACACAACGCTTTGGCAGATGCCGACCTGAAGAAAGCACTGGAAGTGACAGCCAACAAGAGTGAAACGCAATATAATATCGCTAAATTAATTTATTCGTACACCATCTCTTTAGGTGACAAGAAACCATACGGTGACTGGAGTTACGACAAAGCTCTCTCCATTATTCATGATGCCATGCAGGCCGACAACCAACCCATTTACACACAATTGGAGGGAGACATTCTGTTTGCTATGAAAAAATATCCTGAGGCATACGCCGCTTATGAAAAAGTGAACCAGTCTTCCATAGCCTCTGCCGCTACATTTTACTCGGCAGCCAAAACCAAACAACTGATTGAAGGAACAGATATGAACGAGGTTATTGCCTTGATGGATAGTGCTGTGGCACGTTTCACCAAGCCTTATACATCGGAAGCGGCTCCTTATTTCTATGAACGGGCAGAGATAAAAGCCCAGACAGGCAAATACCGTGAAGCGGTAATAGATTATGATACTTTTTATGATGCTATCGGTGGACGCGTTACAGCCGCCTTTTATCTGCAACGCGAACAGGCGGAAATACAATGTAAAATGTATCAGCAAGCTATCAACGACATTAATAAAGCAATAGAAATGACTCCTGAGGATGTAGCCATGTGGGTGGAAAAAGGTTCGGTGCATCTACGTGTAGGGCAACATAACGAAGCAATAGAAGCATTGGAAAAGGCTATCTCTTTAGACCCGAAAGCCGCAGCCGCATATCGTATGCTGGGATACTGCCAGATACAATTAAAGAAAAACAAAGAAGCCTGTGCAAATTTTGCCAAAGCAAAAGAACTGGGCGATGAAGTGGTAGACGGACTGATACAGAAGTATTGCAAATAATACCGGGAAGCTCCATCTGAAATCCGCGAATCTTGCTACATGATTTCTGAAATCTTGTTGCATGATTCGCGGATTTTTGCTACAAGATTTCAGGAAACATTCCCTGTCATTCATGAAAAAGCAGGAAAGAAAAAATTCTACTTATCTTCCAACTGCCGTATAATCAGTACCCGTTTCGTATCTTCCGTCACCCGGAAACGGTCATCGCTACGCTCTCCTACCAGCCATACAATCCGGTCTGCTGAGCAAACCACATACTGATTTTCTTTCTGGAAAAGAGAAAACTTACGATCTGTCAGATAATCGCTGACCTTCTTTTTCCCTTTCATTCCGAAAGGAACAAACTTATCCCCCTGCCGCCATTTACGCACCGTGAGAGGTAGTACCACCTTGTCCGCATCCAAACAGGCCGTATTCTTATTCCTGGGGATGACAAAGTCCGGCATTATTTCCTGCGTTTCCATTGCAAGCCGGAATGGGGGCACATTTTCCTCCACTTCCTCATCCGCCGGCTTCCTCCTGCGAATAATCAGCTCCGTCCTGTCGCGCAACACCTCCCATCCGGCAGAAACGAATCTTTTTCCCGACTGGGCAGACAAACTGCGGAATACATCTCCTATCTGAACGGAATTGAAACCTAACGGATGAAGAATCTCAAACAGCAAAGCCGCCGGAGCACTCTCTTCCATCAAACGAGAAATAAGAATATGGCCGGACTTTTCCATCACCCTTTCTTTCCCCGCCTCTATTTCCTTATTATATATAAGAGAAACATCAGTCAGACGTCTGGATGTTTCAGCTATACTTTCACTGACAGAAGGATTCAGCTCACGCAACATCGGAAGAATATTCAGACGGATTTTATTACGCATATATTCATCTTGCAGATTGGTACTGTCTGTAACATAACCTTGACGCAAACAACGCAAATAATCCAAAATATCCTGACGGCTCACCTCCAACAAAGGCCGTACAATGCAGCCGTTATGCGGACTGATACCTTTCAAGCCATTGATTCCCGCGCCACGTATCAAATTCAATAAAAAAGTTTCCACACTATCGTCCCGATGATGGGCTACGGCAATAACAGCCATCCCCCTCTTCTTACGCAGTTGTTCGAACCAATCATAGCGCATTTCGCGAGCTGCCATCTCAACAGAAACATGATGCCTTGAAGCATAAGTGACTGTATCAAAATGAGTAACATGCAAAGTCACTCCCAGCCCTTTACACAACTCATTGACAAACCTTTCATCTCTATCGGACTCCTCACCACGAAGATGGAAGTTACAATGGGCAGCCTCACAATGATACCCTAAAACAAGCAAGACACGCAACAAAGCTACCGAATCTGCTCCGCCACTCAATGCCACTAACACCTTATCATGCAAAGTGAAAAGTTGTTTTTCCTCTATATACTTCTGAATATTCCAATGAAACATGACACAAAGATAAGGGTTCTGCAAGACAAAAACAAAGTGCCTGTTCTTTATTTAAAAACAATCTAAATAGTTTGCATACTTCTAAGTAATAACTTATCTTTGCGAAAAATTTAAAACAAGATGCGTTTATCCGAATTAAGAACAGGAGAAAAAGGCGTAATAGTCAAGGTTTTAGGTCACGGTGGTTTCCGCAAGCGAATCGTTGAAATGGGTTTTATTAAAGGAAAAACCGTAGAGGTAATCTTGAACGCCCCTTTGAAAGACCCTATAAAATACAGACTACTAGGTTACGAGATCTCTCTCCGAAGACAAGAGGCAGATATGATTGAGGTGGTAAGCGAGCAGGAAGCACGCACGATGCAAAACCCTTACCATGGTTCCATAACAGAAGATGTACCCGTGTCCGAATCAGAACTGGTGGCACTGGCAAAAGGCAAACGCCGTACAATCAATGTGGCCTTAGTAGGTAATCCTAATTGTGGAAAGACTTCGCTATTCAATATTGCATCCGGCGCCCATGAACATGTAGGAAACTACAGTGGTGTGACAGTAGATGCCAAAGAAGGTTTTTTCGACTTCCAAGGTTATCATTTCCGTATTGTAGATTTACCCGGAACCTATTCTCTTTCAGCCTATACTCCGGAAGAACTTTATGTACGCAAACATATCATTGAAGAAACTCCGGATGTAATCATCAATGTGGCAGACTCTTCCAACCTGGAACGTAATTTCTATCTTACCACCCAATTGATTGACATGAATGTGCGTATGGTCATCGCACTGAATATGTATGACGAACTGGAAAGCAGCGGCAACAAACTGGATTACATCAAGTTAAGCCAATTGATCGGAGTGCCTATGATACCTACTGTCTGCCGGCGGGGTGAAGGCATAGACCAACTGTTCCATGTTATCATCGGTATTTACGAAGGCGGGGATTTCCTGTCACAAAAGGGCGAAATACGTTCTGAAATTCTGGAAGATCTGAGAGACTGGCACAAAACCTATGTACCCGACCACGAATTCGGAAGCCACAAAGAAGAGGAAGATGCCCGCCCACGCGGATATATGCGCCATATTCACATTAACCACGGTCCTGAACTGGAGCGCAGTATCGAAGAAGTAAAAAAAGCAATCAGTCAAAACGAAGACATACGCCATAAATACTCCACCCGCTTCCTATCTATCAAATTACTGGAAAACGATAAGGAAATAGAAAATTTCATTTCTACACTGCCTAATGGCAAAGAAATTATAGCGATACGCAACAAGGAAACCTTACGTATCCGTAAAGTGATGAACGAAGACAGCGAGCAAGCTATTACGGATGCTAAATATGGTTTTATTACCGGAGCTTTGAAGGAAACATTCACCGACAATCATTTGGAAAAAGAACAAACAACCCGCGTGATAGACAGTATTGTGACACATCGCATTTGGGGATATCCTATTTTTTTCCTGTTCCTTTACATCATGTTTGAGGGAACCTTTGTTTTGGGTGACTACCCTATGCAAGGTATTGAATGGCTAGTAGACCAGTTGGGCAACCTGATACGGAACAATATGGCTGAAGGTCCTTTGAAAGACTTACTGATAGATGGTATTATCGGTGGAGTGGGCGGTGTTATCGTTTTCCTGCCGAATATCCTCATATTATACTTTTTTATTTCTATATTGGAAGATTCGGGGTATATGGCACGCGCTGCATTTATCATGGATAAAATAATGCACCGGATGGGACTGCATGGCAAGTCCTTTATTCCACTGATTATGGGATTCGGCTGTAATGTACCTGCCATAATGGCAACACGTACTATAGAAGACCGAAAGTCCAGACTAATCACCATGTTGGTGAATCCTTTAATGTCCTGTAGTGCTCGTCTTCCCATATATTTAGTTATGATAGGTGCTTTTTTCCCTAACTGCGCCAGCTTTATGTTACTTTGCATCTACACAGCAGGCATTTTATTGGCAGTAATAATGGCCCGTATTTTCAGTAAATTTCTGGTGAAAGGAGAAGATTCTCCATTTGTAATGGAACTCCCCCCCTATCGTATGCCTACCTCTAAAAGTATCATGCGCCATACATGGGAAAAAGGAGCACAATATCTGAAAAAGATGGGAGGCATTATCATGATTGCCTCAATTATTATCTGGTTTCTAGGGTATTATCCACAACATGATGCTTACGAAAGCGTGGCTGAGCAACAAGAAAATTCATATATCGGACAAATAGGCAAAGCCATAGAGCCTGTTATCAAACCGCTAGGATTTGACTGGAAGTTAGGAATCGGACTTATTTCAGGTGTGGGTGCTAAAGAACTGGTAGTAAGCACACTAGGAGTATTATACACAAATGAAGGAGATGTGGAAAATGTGAATCTTTCTAACCGCATCCCCATTACTCCACTGGTTGCATTAGCTTACATGCTGTTTGTATTGATTTACTTCCCCTGTATTGCCACTTTCGCAGCAATCAAGCAAGAATCCGGCAGTTGGAAATGGGCCATATTCACAGCAGGATACACCACTGGATTGGCTTGGCTTGTTGCATTTACTGTATTTCAAATAGGAAGTCTTATCGTTTAATAAACCTAAACCTAAAATTATTTGTTTATCAAGCATGGAATTACAACAAATTATAGTTATTGCAATTGTATGCCTCTGCACCATATGGATAAGCATACGTATCTTTCAGTATTTCAAGCGCATAAAGAACAATAGCAATCCGTGTGAATGCTGTAGTTCGGACTGCGCCATGAAGTCTATGCAGAACAAGCCAAAGTACGGTTGCGAAAAAAATGCAGAAAAAGTGAGAAAAAAATAGCAGAATATTTGCAGATTAAAAAAAATGTCGTACCTTTGCAACCGCAATCGAGAAACAAAGATTGCTAACGACAAGGTTCCTTGGATGAGTGGCTTAGTCAGCGGTCTGCAAAACCGTGTACGGCGGTTCGAATCCGCCAGGAACCTCCAAACAACAGTTAAATCGTCTTCACAGTACCCTAGATAAAGGGTTAGCCTAAGAAAAAGGCAGAACAAAAATAGAAAAAGTGAGGATGGTGCAGAGAGGGAGAATATGCCTCAGAAGACTTCTGAAGCGGATAAACCATAAAAAGTTTATCCGCTTTTGTTTTTTTAACAGCTTTGCTCGAACAAAATAGAGAATTATGTAAAGGACGGTGTGTTTAAGTCTTCCAAATCAGTACTTTACGGCAAATTGTAGAACAAATTTAGAACAAAGAATTATGGCTGTTATCAGAAACTTTCAGAACGTGAGTCATGTTTCAAAAGAAGGAAACGCACCAGTGTATGTAACATTCTACCTAGGGAAAGACAAAGTGGTCATTCCTTGTAATCTATCTGTACCTGTAAAGTCTTGGGACAAGAAACAAGGCAAGGTTCTCACAAATGAAAAAAATCACAAAGACTACAATTTATGTATTGAGAAGGTACGATCACGCATCAACGACATCATGGTGAGATACAGACTGGAGAAAAAGATTTTGAATAAAGAACTTTTCTTAAGAGAATATGCAAGACCAAACGACTTTGATACCTTCTATGCATACTTTGAATATTATATAAAGAAGCATCGGGGAGAAATAGAACCTACAACGTTAGATGTGCATATAGACGCGATCAACAAAATGAAAAGGTATGCCCCTACCCTTTCCATTGACGGGCTGACAGAAGAATGGATAAAGAATTACAAAATTTATCTGAAAAGAAAAGTCGGTAACAAAGACAGCACCATCAACAAAAACATGGCTTGTATAAAGAAGTATTGCCGTGCTGCCATTAAAGAAGGATACATGATGCAGAACCCTTTTGAAAACATAAAGGTGAAAAGCCGTACCACATCCGGATTTGCTTTTTTAACAGAAGAAGAACTAAACATCCTGACAGGTATGTACAAATCCCACGAACTTTCAGACAACTATCACAAAGTATTGGAATTTTTTCTGTTCATGTGTTTCAGCAGCCTGCATATAACAGATGCTAAAAGACTCCGTATAGAATATATAAGTCCAACTTCCTTTACCTACTACCGGGTAAAAAACAGGAATTCAAAGCCGGATCCTATTCTAATCCCTTTATCCAGTCCGCTAAAAACAATTATAGACAATGCATCCGCAGGACGGAAAAAAGGATTACTTTTTGAAAACATGATAGCGGATCAAAAGATTAACGAATACATAAAGACCATAGCTCAAAAGGCTGGTATAAACAAGAAACTATCGTGCAAAGCAGGACGACACACCTTCGCCACTTTATTCCTTCAAAAAACGAAAGATCTGGCCACGCTGAAAGAGATATTAGGACACACAGACTATAGAGAAACATTGGTTTATGCCCATGTGATGGAAGAGTCCAAACAGGAAGGCGTAAGTTTCTTCAATACCTTTGCCGTTTAAATTGGTACCAACACACCAACGGACCAACAGTTTTAATCATCTGCCGGTCCGTTGGTCTATTTTTCACGTATTTTATTGGCGATTATGTCGGTTACCGTGATAAAATCTTATAGCCTCATTGACATATAATGATACCGATTGCTCCTTATCCAATATAGCTGCCACGTCCTCTTCTATCATAACAAGTATTCTTTTCACGCCATTAACCTTCGGTCTTCGGGGCACACCATTACTGTCCAATATCCTATATATCGTTTGCTCAGACTTTATTTCCGTATCCTTCATTATTTCCTTGATAGCCATCCCGTCCTTATATAGGGACAATACCCTAGACTCTTGATCTAGGGTAATAGATCGTCTTCTTGCCATAATTAATATATTAACGCATCCTCTATTATTGCTGATAATGGTTTTCCCAACTGATCCTTTACATTAGACCGTTCCAGTTCTATACTCAACCCATCCATATCAATCCCCGCCTCTTTAGCCAGTTCCATTACCTGATCTTCATCACGGGCAATCGCATGATATAATATCGTTGCCTCATTATTTTTCTCATAAATATTATAACTGTTCATAAGCTTATGCCCGTCATGCCGATAGCACAGCTTATAGTGATTTATATTAAGAGTCTTGGTAGTCCATCGAAAACAATAGCATCTTTACCATCTTCCGACAACCAATCAAATTCTTCGATATCCTTCTGGGTTGCAGGAACTCCTCCCTGCCAGTCTTTTAAATGAAATAATTCGCCAGTATTGTAAATAATTGCAGCTGAAGTGTCAAACTCGTCAAATTCAAATATAACCAACTTCGCATCTTTTACAATTTCTGATTTGATAATCTTAATATCGCAATCACCTATTTTTTTTAATCTATCTTCTATTGTCATATTACTTGCCCGTCATGCCGATAGCACAGCATTTTATTAATATATAACGGCTTTAATCTTCATATCAGTTATACAAACACTCTCTTGTCTCTGCACGGAATAGTAAGTAACGTGATTGTTTGATACTTCAAACATTGGATAAATTGAATCGGGATCGTCTTTAATTCCTTCAACCGTGAATTTAACGATACCTTGTTTTGCCGCCTGTTTGAATGCTCTGCGAAAATCTGCATTTAAAGAATCGAAAGTTTTCATAATCGTATGTTTTTGTTTGTTATTATCTGTTGTTTTATTATCACAATGCAAATATACGATATTGTGATATAATAGCAAAACAAATCACAATATATTTTCTTGTATTGTGTAATATTTAACATTTAAACACAAAAGGCTGCCAACAAGAATGACAAAATAAATTCAAAATAAATCAAAATATATGCCTGAGCGGTAGAAAATAGGTATATATATTGCGAATATATATTAATAATTCTACCCAATCTCTCAGTTTAGCCTTATCTCATTCATTTTCAACACTGTTTCCAAGTTCCGGCGGAACTTAGGCAAATAATAGAATACATTATGGTAAAAATGCATAAACTGACGAAGGGCGGACAAACCATATTCCCGGCTACCATCTATGATGCGGTGGTTAACCCCAAAACGCGTAAGAGCTTGGCTACGGAATTGTCCGAAATAGATTATAAAGCTTCATCGGCGGCTGATGGATTACAAGGTTTTGATTACAATTTAAATGATTATGATAAAGGAATTCAATACCGTGGGACTTCTGTTGGTGAAATATTAGTTGAAGTTGATTCTCCTACAACTTATTCAAAAAAAATATCAGTTGCTTCCGGACAAGTTATAAAGGTAAGCGGAGTTGGGGCATCATTAGGTCGTCTATGGTATCAGACAGATAATGCCTTACAGATCATTGCACTTGCCGATGCTAACACTAAAGGTACTTGTGATGTGGTTATAAAACCTAATGCTACATTGCTTTTTGTAAACACCAATGATGTGTCTTTAGCAAAAATACAAAGTGAGTCCATGATAAAGACATTGAATAATAATGAAATAGGGATTAAGAGTCTTAACCGGGCAGTAAATGGTATCCTTTTTGATCTTGATGACTATGAAGAGAAGAAAATATATCAAGGTTCAGAGGAAGGAAGTGTTTTAACACAAAATTCTGCTTCCGGATGGTATAGCTTAGTTATTGATGTATCTGAAAAAGAAGTATATAAAATAACTGGAGCAGGAGGAGGAACTACCAGATTGTGGTATCAGACGGATGACTCTATGCGAATTGTAACTCTTGCTGATGCTAATATCAAGGGCACTTATGATGTAACTATAAAATCCGGTGTGACAAAATTAGTATTGAATTCCTCTGCAAGTATGTCCCCTCTTTGTGTTAAAATCGGTATGTTGTCGAATTTAGAAAAATTAGAAGAGGTACTATCCCCATTGCCGAAGCGAATAGATGATTTGAGCGTATCAGTTTCATCTGGTGCAAAAAAAACTACAAGAATTGATATTTTAGACGGATATGCCCAACGCGGCTTCCTGTTTGGTGAAGATGGGGGGAACATAGCAGGTTCCAGTTATGTCCGTTATAAAATTCCAATCATCGGAGGAAAAAACTATGCCCTTAAAGGAACACTTTCTACCGATGTTCCTTGCGGAGCTTATGCCTTTGCCACATCATCATCCATTGGCTCTCATATAACAGATTTTGTATATCACGAAGGAACTGTAAGTTATGATGTCGTAGTCCGCGCACCTGACGAAGCTTCTTACCTGTTTGTTTCCGGAGATGCCAAAGAATGGCTTTCGTTATATGAGCTTGAAGGATTATACCTTACAGCGGATGACCAAAAGAGCAATAATATAGAAAATATACGTTCCGGAATGATTAATTTTAATTCTCTATTAGGACAATTGATGGCCGGTAAGGATATTTATATCAATATTGGACTGATTGGGGATTCATGGATCCAAGGAGTTCCGAATAGCAAATACGGAGAAACAATTAACACTTATGCCAAGTATCTGGCAAGACTTCTTCAAAAAAAATATGGGAATGGCGGTCTTGGATGGCTTGATCTAGGTTTTGGAAATCAAGGCAAATGTGCGGATGATGAGCAATGTACAATTTCTACCAGTGGTGGAATTACTTATTCCGATGCCAAACCTTCTTCGTTGGGTATATCTTGTTCTCATGCATCAATGTCTTCCGGAGCAGTTCAGACAATAACATTTAATGATGATGTGTGCGATAGGGCTGTTATATATTTTTATAAAAATGCTTCATTCACATATTCAGTCAATGATGAAGAAAGTGTTCCTGTTATGGCTGATTCTACAACCGATTGGCAATCTGTTGTGATTGAGAATACTAATATAAAAAAAATAGTTATAACGGCAACTGCTAACAATTGTATAATATTGGGGCTGGACTGCTATAAGGGAAGCCGTGGTATAAGGGTTCATAAAATAGGAAACCGCGGCATTACGGCGGCTCAATATCTGGCAATGGATACAGAACTTTGGAAGGAAGGAATTTCAAAATTAAATTTATGTTATGCATCTATCTTGCTGGGAATTAATGATACAGAGAAAAGTACCGATTATAAGAAAGTAATTACAACTAGAGACAATATAAATGCTATGTTTAAAAATATCAAATCTGTTTATTCACATATAGATTTGTCATTCATTAGTGTTTATGAAGTAAAAGATGAATCTTATGTGTTGCTGCCTAAATTATCAGTCTTAATGTATGACTATTGCAAACAGGAAGGCATTAATTTTCTGTCAACAAAAGACATTATAGGAGGTGACAAATCTACATTAATGTTTTATGATAATTTTATTGACAACCTTCATTTGGATAAGGCAGGATGTATGCTTCTTGCAGAATATATAAACAATTTTTTTTCAATGTAAAGTAATTCTTCGATAACTATAATACGTAAGGGCTGATCTTGGTGTAGGTCAGCCCTTATGCTTAAAACCATTCCACATCCGGGTGTACTTCTACGGACAGATGGTTCATTATTCTGATGATTAATTCTCGTATCATATATTGTTTTATGGTTTCAAACTTTTTATTCTATTGACTCATTCTTTTGGCGTATGTGTCATAAGCATCACTGTAAGACATAATCACACATTCATTTTTTGATTTAATATAATCTATAATTTGTGCCAAACTATCAGGGTCCTCATTTTTAGGATAACTTTCGTTGTCGGATGTGGAATAATTGTGCATACCAACAACTATTAATTGTGGTGTAAGTGCAAAATTATCTATCGTGGTTTTAACTGATTCCATATTATCCCCCCACGTACCTATCCATGAGCGTCCATAACCTCCATTGGGATTGGGGCAATTATAGGCTTCTGACGTTACTAGACCATAATGATCACTAAATTCAAAACAGCTCCTCACTGCTCTGTCTATTTTGGCGTTTCCAACAATTCCAGCACCGACAGCAATGACACCCCTAGATTGAAAACCATATTTAAGAAAATATCTCTTGACATCATTGAACTTCTTCAATATCGTTTTATAATCCTCTTCTCCCGTTATTTCATAATTATGCGGATGTGCCAGTATTTCTCCGCCATCTTCCTCTATCTTAAGGCATAATTCTAGTAAGGTGTAATTTGTATCCCTCATTAATCCGTCACCTGTTATAGTAATGATCGCAGCACATAGAGGAACTTTTTTTGCATGAAAAACATTATAGATGGCTCCTAGATTTTTATGACCATCATCTCCGACAAAAACAAATACGGTTTTGTCAAACACCCCCCATTTATAATCGTATAAATATGATTTGTTAATTCTGTCATTGACCAACAGATTTAAGTACCCTTTAAAATATTTTTTTACTAAATCCAAATTGTCAAATTTCTCATAGATTGAAGTGTTTGCCGGAAGGCTGACTTTAGGCTCTGATAAATTGGCCGTTAAGTTAGACAGCCTTATAATTTTTGCCCCGATAGGTATCCACAATAATGTTTTATTCATGTTTGCGTCAAATGTACCTATAATCTCGTTGTTATCTCCAATGATGGATTGTAGAAATCCATATTGAGGTTTAGATACAGATACTTCAATATATCGACCTTCCCATGTTTCCATAACAGGCACGTCATATACATTAGTACCCTCTAATGTTATGTATGATCCGTCTCTAAACAAAGCATTTTCCTTTACGAGAGATAGATGAATATCTTCCTCTTTCTTGTTGTATAATAAATTATTAAAAACATTTTCAGTCCCAACCGAGATGTTAGACAATGCTTGTTCCAATTCTTCTATTTTTGCAACTAAACCTGTAGAATTAGCGTCTTTCTGTTGTGTTATATTGATGGATGTATCAGTAGAATATCCTTTTGTGTCAAATTGAAAATTTATATATTCCTTATTTGGTATGGTTACTACATTTGACGGTTCTTGTGGAGTCAAAGTTATTAATGAATCAAGTCCTGTAGCAAGATTTCCATATAAAGTCATTTTTGAAAATGTACCTTTTGCTTCAAATTTATAAATTTTTCCCGGAGAAATATACGATAAAACACTTGTATATTGTCCTTCAATTTTTACAATTTGGGTAGGGAATTCAGAAGAATCTCCATATAACTCTTTATTTACACCTTTAATATCATCTTTCATTTTTTTCTGTTGGTCTTCCATATTGTTTATCCGGGAGATAAGTTCGCTGGAATCTTCAATGATATATATGATATTTTCAATAGCTGATTGTATTTGTAAATTAGCATATTCTTTGTCATAGATGAATTCTGTATAATTTTCTCCTTGAAGAATAGTTGCCAAAGCGGTGTTTCCGGTATTAATATTACCCCATAAGATTGTATTGGATTGAGAGATGTTTTTTATATATAAGATGTATTTTTTCCCAATTTCTAAAATTATATTCAGATTGGTATTATATCCATTTTTAATACTTTTACTAAATATATATGAATCAGGATCACCTTTAAAAAGTAAATCATATTTTATTTGTTTCCCTGATAACTCTGACAGTTCCGCTGTTAGGCTCTTACGTGTCTTTGGATTAACCACCGCATCATAGATGGTAGCCGGGAATATGGTTTGTCCGCCCTTCGTCAGTTTATGCATTTTTACCATAATGTATTCTATTTTTGCCTAAGTTCCGCCGGAACTTGAGCCGTTGTTATTTTATGTAATTATTTATTAATCTTAAAATCACTCAGCACATCATCATACTCCTTATCTGACAGAGATACGCTCTGCACCGCATTGTATGCGGCATAATCCGGATAGGGCATGATCTCCGCTGTGCTTTCATCCGTCTTTCCGGTAGTCAGCACAATCCCTGTATCTTCAATAGATACAAGATTGCAGATTCCATCTCTAAAGTCAGAATCAGAGATGAAATATTCCCGTTTGACCTTTAACATGCCGGGAGAGAAACCGGGGTTGTCAAAAGCGACAAGCAGACTGCCATCTTCCATACGGCTGCAACCCACATACTCTTGTCCGTCAAAGGAGGCTATGAACTTTCCCTTGAACGGATTGAAGTAAGTAAACCGGAAGGGAGTTGATATGTCTCCATTCAAATCTTTCTCTATGATTTTAAAATCAGACTGATAATTAATTTTCATAACTATAATATTGATGTTACATCGTCTATCTCCTCGGCTGTCAAGATGCCGGTAAGGTCAACACTTCCACCGCCTCCGGTTGTTCCTGTAGGACTCCATTTCCCCTTTATCTTGCAATCATATATAGGACCGGGTATGGTATCCCCCACAACTGCCCAGTCACCCACAACAGGAGATGGGACAGCAGCATGCAATGCTTCTTCCGTAGAAAACAATCCCTTGTTGCGGACACTGTTCTGCTTGACCTTATCAATCTCGATAGAAGTCTTACTAAAATTGTAGTTAAGCCGATCTGCCGCCTCACTCCAAGTACCTGTTTTATTTATCGAATTAAGTTCCATATCACTTCATTTTATTTGGGCAATTGGTTTTGATCCCATACAATCTCAGAACCTTTAACCATAATTATGCGTCCTCCCATTATCTGGGTCTGATATATATAACCGTCACTTCCTTTTTGCTCGACAACCATACTGTCCGGGCGGAAATACAAAACATCATTACTATTCGGGTCAAACATAGAAACCATGGGAATCAACCCTTTCAGTCCGTATATGCATGATATATCTATCAGGGAGGCGTTCGTATTATCACGCATCTCTATTGAGGGGATTCCATATTCATTTTCCGGCTCAATGCTTATTGTATAGCCATTTGAAGACTTGACTTTTACTTTTCCAACAAATTCAGGATTTCCATCTGCATCCCATTTGATGTTCCCATTGGCAAGCTGCCCGGAACCATCCTCATTCAACAGTATCTTGCCATTGGCTATTTCAACTTTTCCCCGGAAATATCCGCCCAAAGCATAGATATATCCACGAAAAAAAGCATTACCGCCATGAGTAGCGACAAAGTTCGCCATATTCGCCCATTCTTCATTCGTAGGCTGGTAATTAGGATCATTACGAAACCTCATTACGGTTAATATAGCCTGTTGAAGCGTGCCACCTGCCCAGAATGCCACATCATCATCGTCATTGTATATGCCGCTTACTCCGGCAGTGACCTTCTGTAACTTGCCATCCTTGTAGTTGCCCAGTTGGATCATATTGGCAAGGATCAAACCGCCAAGGATATCCACAGATCCATCCTTAATCGCGCTGGCGATATAATTGATTGACTGAAAACCGGCTGTTGCCTTGTCGTTATCCAAAATGGACGGTTTCCAGTCTGTGGCAATGGTCCCTCTTTCTAGCTGAAGATCACAAACGGTTGCGGTACAGCTAAGCATGAAAATACCTGTACCGTTAAATGCGAACTTGAAAGTGTATCTTTGATAATCGGACGCAAGAGGCTGAGTTGTGCTGAAATCACCACACGAAACAGCCACAGACGTACCTTTAGCCTTAAAGGATATAACATAATTTTCATTTTTAATCAAGGACACGGATTGGGACAAACTACCGATTGATGCAGAATACCCAGAGCCGGCAGCACTATCTGCGGATACGGTAGCCACACCCGTCCAATACTTTAATTGCTTGCTATATAATTCAGTATCAGCAGATAATTGAGTATCAGAGGACAATGTCTCACTTTCATAATCCCCGGTAAATCCGGAGTTACGCAACAGATTGACTGAGCCGACAGCCGCATTGTCTATCGCATCTTGAGCCTTTTGGGCCAGATCGGCAGCCGCCTGTATCTCATCCGGCAAGCCTTCCATATTCTTCCATCCGGTAGACCCCTGCTCGATGTGAAACATACCCTTGATATCCACACCGCCTTTCTGGCTATAACGGATATAAGTGCTCTCATCCTTGGCACCGATATAGGCATCACCATACACATTGATATAGGCGTGTCCAGTAGACTTGTCAAAGCCCAGCCCGATAACTTCTTTACCCGCCAAAGAAAATGTATTGATACCTTGATAAAAAGTGATAGAAGGCGAAGTTTCGTTTACTGATGATAAGATTATAGCTGCCTGACGGGTAATATCCGTCAAGTGCCCAAGCCCGATGATATCATCACCGGCAGCCGGGACATCACTGTCCTTATCGACATTGGTTTTGCTCAAGTCAATATAGTCAGATCCTACACCTGTCACCTCACGCCAGTAGTAGCGGTTGGATACATTGTGAGATGTTCCTTCTTTAATGTTAAATTCTTGAGATAATGCTAATGTACCGACTGTAAATTCGTTATTGATTGTAATACCATCGACTTCCGACAAAAAAAAGCAGCGATAGCTCTCATCAAGTTCCTCCACACGGACACACTTCATTCCGGCCGGAGATAAGATCTGCTCACCACCAACATGCGTTTTCTTTTTCACTTCAAGCTCGTCAAAGACAGCCTTAATCTTCACATAAAGCCGGTCAACAACCGCTTGTGTCGTACCATCTTCCAATACGGTCCAACCGCTTCCATTCTTACCCACCAAGAAACCTTTCAAAAAGGTTACAAGGTCAGCAAAGGTATTACCGGCAATTCCATCTGCATAACCTGCTTTGATTTTCTTACCATTGACCAAAAGATATTCGTCCACATAAGATATAAGCTGGAGCAGATCCAGATTCGTATGAGTGTGTCCAATACCTCCACCTTCAGCATAGTCTGTACTTATCTTATTCAGTACATATGAAAAAATAGCACCTATATTCGTTGTCGCCCATTTCTCCGAAAACGGTTGCTGTACGGGGAACAACACCCCCTCGGACAAGGGCTGCGAAGGAAATTCAACTAACCGAGGGGGTATGGTAAAAGAATTCAAATCAGGTATATGGATATCCAGATTATCCGGAAGACTATCTGTTCGCTGTAGATTGAGCAGCGGGCGGGCATCCGCATATCTGTAAGTAAACGTATAAGATGAAGGAAGCTCCTTGTCCGTATAGGATGTATTGTCCTCTATCACTACAATCCGTCGCAAATAAGTCTGATTATATATATACTTCTGCTTCGACGGAAGGAAATCAACCAGCCATTGACGTTCACGATTGTCAAGATATCCGGTATTCTTCTGGAACTTACGTTCCGTATCCACCCTATATTCTTCAGATATATCATCTATCTCGGCAATATTATGAGTATGTTCTGCCAAGAAATCAAGCTGTCCGTAAGCCCGGAACGTATCCATACCTCCCAAGGAGTTTTCAAAAAGTATCCATTGCTCCTGCTCGGAAAGGATATTGCCCGCCACATAACGCTGCACATAAGTAAGACGGCTACCTGAACCATCCTCCACCCATACATCATAAAAAGAAGGAAGGCGGGATTCAAATAGTGCCATTATCACAGCATATTGCACAGGAATGGTATACGCCCGTTTCTCGCCCAATGTAGCCAGTTGTTTCACCTCTTCGGTCACTTTGCCTTCATCATCGGTAAAATAGGCCTTCACCTTTACATAGGAGGATATCACAGCATAATATGTCAGATATTCGGGAGAATAGTAAGTCACTTTCTTCACCTGTGGCTGCCAAGTTAGGAAATTAGCCTTCAAAAAAGTTTCGGCAGAGCCAGAAAAACGGTCTACCCCACAACGAAGTACACGAAATGTTATGTTCTTGTCGGCAATAACAGCCGTAAAATCAGCCGCCAGATCAGGCTGTTCATAAGGAGTTGTGATATCTTTTAATAAAAAAGATAATTGGGATTCTACAATATCCCGTATATCAATCGTAACATAACCATCCGTACCGGGAGTATACACAGAAGACAATAGTCTGGTATTCCCTTTTAAGACAAAAGAGAAAGATTCCGCAGATTGGATGCGGAACTTCTCAATGTTACCGGACAGAGATAAAGCAGCAGGTTGATTCAGAATATTCATGCCTTTTGTTTTTATTACAAAAATAACTTACCCATGAATTTATAGAAAGGACAATTATGCATCCGGCGTTTTCACAGCCACAAACCACACCTCAAATTCGTTATAATACATATAATCTCCAAACTGATATGAAAGAGCTGTATGCTGGACAAAATAACGTTTACCGGATTCCGCATCTTCTTTTGTCGCAGGAGGAAGAAAAGCAGAAACGAATTGTTTATCCTTATAAGGAGAATTGTTATATTGTTCTTCCGTCAAAGTTGTTTTTAACTGTTTCACTTCCCACATATACCCTGTAGAAGTGTTATAATCAGAAAACGATTTTGCCGAGATGACCGGTTCATACAAACGATAAGTATAGAAACTTGTTTCAAGAGGCTGCAAGCCACCTCCTAAATTATATTTCAATATATTTAGAAGAAGTTTCTCTCCATTCAAGCTGACAGGAAGATAGGGAGAAAGAGACTGTTTCAAATTGACAGGAAGAAGAAGATCGGCAGTAACTGAATGCATGGAATTCCGATAGATATCATCAAGCCTTCTATAAAACTTTTCAAAGATTCCATCATTGCCATTATAAGTCAATGTATAATTCCACAAACGGATATACGGATCAGAAGAGTCTGATGATAAATTTCTAGTGTAATTAGAAATTGTACCACGAGGATACCCATGGTCAGTATAAGCAAAAGCAAGCATAGGATTGAGTTTCACATCAGTAGTTGTACTGGCATCAGATGAAGGTTTCTCTTCCGCTGTATTATCAGCCATAAGTTTTGAATTAAGGAAATTAGCTGCTCCAATATATGGGAACACATCTTCCGCATCATTCAAATTATTATGGAGCATTACAGGCTGGCAATCGGGAACAGATATCTCATGTGTCTCAAGATCGCCACCTGCACAATATTTCATATACGACTCGGCAACCTTGTCATTAATCCGCAATACGGTCAGGTTACTAAACAATACCCAAAAATAATATCCTTGACGATAAAACGCACCATCCAAAGGATCAATATGTAATTGTTTATATTTCCCATAAAGATCTGTTATTGAATCAAAGGTTTCCACTTCTTGAGGACTTGAAATCTGTTCTTCAGAAGACAATATCAGCTGCTTGTATGATTCTGGATATTCGACATTAATCCGGGAAACTAAATATGCATCCAAATCAACCTGTGATGGCAAATCAAGAATTTCATTAAGAAGTATGATATCTATTGTATGTTCCACTTCATCAGGAATAAACTCACAACAAAACTTCTTCCGATATACATCCAAAATAGTATTACAGGAGCAATCCGGCAACAAATCAGTTATCCGGATGCTTCCTGATATCAGCGTATCAGCACAATTATTTATAAATACCATATCGGGAAAGGGAGTTGTACGAGTGAAGAAGTTATCTTTCAATGTATAGCCGAAATACGACAATATGCGCTTGAGCAAATAATTTCCACGGATAAAAGGGGACATATAGTACCCAGCAGCAAGATTTATAACAGTATCTCCGTCCGTCACAGTACGCGGGACGGCATTATAAAAATCCGGTGTACCAGTAAGAGGTGTATTAAGACTGTCATAAAACGTGCCATCCACCATGAATCCATAACGATTGATATAATCAAATTTGGGAGATCCGCTGGAAAAAGTGCGGTCAGATTCAATGAGCACAGGGAATATAGCATATTCCGGATTGTTTCCACCAATCAATGACCGACAAAAATCTATACATTGTTCAACAGTAGACAGCCCCGGTATGATTTCCGTTCCGAACACTTCAGATAGAGAAGTTTCCGATATTTTCGACAAGAAAGAACCTTCATTCATATAAAACGAAGTTTCTATACTTTCTTTTCTTTTAGCGGACAATACAGCCTGTCGACAGGCCATAAAATATCCGTCATCTTCAATAGTGGCAACAATAGAAGCAGACGGCTTCTGCTTTCTAGCCATAATATCCGGATAATCCAAAATTTCCCGATTAGCATCGGTATCCGGGAGACTCACCGGATTGGTTTGTTCACCATATTCATTAAAAAACAAATTGGGGCGCTCTACCTGTAATTGGGTATCTGAGGACAAATGATATGCCCTTCCCTTATTGACATTAGTTATTTTCATCGTTTACTTCCTATTTTGCGTGATCGTTCTTGTAGTTTCCTAGCTTTATCAAAATCATCAAGAAGAGTATAGGCAGGCAAGCCATCCTTTTTCAATAGCAGAAGAGTGTCATTAAGTTCTTTTATAGAACGGCTTAATCCGAGATCCGGCTGAACAGTGGGAGAAGGTACAGTAGCGGATTGAATTCCACCTCCAGACTGTCTACCTATAGCCTGTGCCTGAAGATATTTATTCAAATCCAAAGTACGAATAGTTCCGGCCTGTTGTGCCTGATCAAGAATGGACAATATGGGTGCAATGGTAGGATTCTTCAGCGCCTCATTGCTAGCTACCCATTCCTTGGATGATCCGGCAGGCCCCTCTCCTACTATAACAGTAGGTTTGTCTATAAATCCACGACGTTTAGGATCATAGACAGCCTGAAACTCTTTTCCATCTTGGGCACGAGTGACATCTATATATCCTCCGGACTGTCTACCGGGAACACGGGTATAAGTCCCAGAAGAAACGCCACTAGACGAACCTGAGACAGTCATACTTTTAACCTTATTACGTTCTGCATTAGCTGCTGCTATTTGTATAGCACCAGTAGCAGAAACTACCGCAGCAGCAATAGCACCAGCAATAGGGCCTAAATCTGCATAAGCTTTCATTACAGAAACAGCAGTATCAGCTATAATCTGTGATACTTTTATTGCAAAATTAATATCCGCATATTTCTTTTGAACATTTAATTTCTTTTGTTCTTTTTCATTCTCCAAACGTTCTACTTCATCAGCATTCCCTTTAGCAGCATCAATTTCTTTATTATACTTTGTTTCTATATTATTTATTTCAGCGTCTTGTAATGATTGAAAAGCATTAGAAAAAATATCAGTCCATGTATTTACCAATTTATTAATATAGTCAGTCTTAATTTTAAGAAATCCTGCAATTATTTCTTCTGTACTAAGTTCCCATTCTGTTATAGCAATAGCAAATTCATTTAATTCTAGCTTGTATTTTTCCTTTAGACTTACTAACCCATATTTATCCAAAGCCTGCTGTCTTGCTTTTTCATAATTTACTGCCATTTCTAATTTTGCTTTCTCAAACGATTCTTCCAATTCGAGTAAATCTTTACCATTACTTATTAGCAAATCTTTACGAGCATTATACGATGCATTTAAAGCATCTATTTCCATTTGATAAGCATCCTTAGGAGTTATAAGATTAAAATCTTGTTTAAATTCTCTTACAATGTCATTTATTTTTTGTTGTTCATTGATTAAATCTTCATTATTTTTCTTTTCTGCTTCAACAATACGTTTATTAGACTCTCTAATAAAATCTTCTTTTAATTTTATATTGGTAACAAGTAAAGATTGTGAATCCTCATAATATGCCTTTTCAATATTCAACCGAGCTGTACTATTGGCCTTATCAAGCGCAAGCATCATAATACTATACTGTTCTTGTGATATATTCTTCTCTTGCAAAGATATATTTAAGGCAAATTTCTGATCATTATACCATTTTTCCTGTGCAATAAGTTCTTCTTCGCGCATACTTCTCATACTCTCAAAGACATCTTTTTCAGTGTCTAGTATGGCTTTCTTTTCCTTTTCCGCAGCTTGCTTAGCCTCTCTGGCTGCTTTCTCTATTTCCTTAGGATCTACAGGAATATCAGGGAAACGATTTTTATAAATTTCCTTAGCAAGACTCAAATACTCATTAGTTGCATTCTTCTCATCTGCGATCCAAGCTGCAAGCATAGATTTATTCATTTTATTAAATTTGCTTTGAGCTTCCTCCATTTTTTTATTTCTTTCAATACGGCTGTTTATCTGCTCTTCAATGGTTTGCCCTGTAAGCACCTTCATTTGTTCATAAGATCCTTCCAATAACTGTTGTGCTTCGTCCAGCTTCTTTTTAAAATCCTGCAATTCTTCGTTGGAAAATTGAACAAAAAACATATCTCCGGTTTTACGATCTGTTTTCCATTTTCCTCCTTCTTTCAATAATTTAGTATAAATATCAACAGTCTTTTTATAAGATTCAATATTGCTTTGTGTTTCTTCAATCTGTCCTCTATTGATATAAGCCAAACGTTTTTTTTCTGTTTCAATAAACTCTTTTGCTTTCTCAGTATTTACAGATATAGCCTCTCCATAATCATTCCATTCAGAAACAGCAGAAGGTACTATTCTCGCAATTTCCTTTATAAGACTATTAAGTTCTGATTGCTCAGCAGCACTCAAATTGGTTTTTATTTTAAGCTCATCATACCGACTAAGCAAAGGACCAAGTTTAGTCTGTAATGAAATAACCTTTCCTATTTGATCTTCAAATTTTTCATTGGTTGAATCTAAATAGCCTGAAATAGTACCCATTATCTTACCCAATGTCCCCATGAAGGATTTAATAGCCGGTTCAAGTTTCTTACCTATCTTATTATAGATAGAATCCATCTGGTCCCCTAAATTTGATTCCAAGCCAGCCAGCTCATTCATCTGGGTAGCCATAGATCCTTGTACACCCTGTAATTTGCCCAAGGACAGAATATAGTTCTTAATTGCCATATCCGTATTCTGCACCTCAGTAGTTACACCCCTGAACGTATATGCAGTAGTTTTTCCATTCTTCGAAGCGGTGATACCAAATTCCTTCAAACGTTCATTCTCACCCGTCATGGCATCAAGCAATGCTTCAATAAACTGGTCTATGTCCTTGCCTTGGGACATTGCGATATCTCCCATTGCTGTCAGTTCATCGGTAGTCGGTTTAATTCCACGGTTAACTAATTTAATATATGATTCAGTCCATTCTGACACACTGGCCGGCGTATCTTTAGCAAGCTGCTGCAACATCTTCATTGCCTTTGCCGCTTCTTCTGAAGAGCCGGTAGCATTACGAAGAGTCGCTTCAAAGCGGGCATATTCTTTACGAGTTTCATAGGATTTCATTCCGACATCTTTCAAGTATCTGACAAGTTGCACAGCTATAAAACCTTTAGCAGCCGTTTTGGCCATATTCATTGTTTTATCAAATGCAGTCAGCTGTTGCTGGGCATATTTCCCAGTACCCCTAAGTTCCTCCATCCGATTATTTACTTTGGCAAGCTCCGCTTCAAGTTCGGCATATTCTTCCGGATGAGTTGATTTTACTGTCTGATCCAACTGTTGGCGAAGGTCTTTAGCTTTCTTTCGGAGTTGGACCATAGTAAGCCCTGTAACATCCAGCTTCTTCTCCAATTCACCAATCAATTTGTTATTTGTTGATATAGTTTTATTGCTTTTTTTTATTTCTTCGTCAAGACGCTGATACTCATCTGATTCCTTTTTTCCTTGAGCCTCTAACTCACGCATTAATTCACGACGTTCTTTGTTTGTTTTGTTCAACTCCCTATTAACTTTAGTGAGTTTGCGAATTTCCTGCTGTGCCTTTGACGATTCCACAGATAAAATCCACTTGATTTCGTCTTCATTAAGTTTCTTAGCCATAATTCAGTAGTCTATATATGATTGAAAATCTAATTGATCAATATCCGAACCTTCTTGAAGTTGCCGGGTGATATACTTACGTATGTCTTGAGTAAAGCCATAGCGAAGATTAGGAAGTACTTCACCGTAGATAACTCCCCAAACCACGCGGTTATAAATGGATAAATTTCTACGAAGAATAATGTTTTCCCGAAAATAAATATCAAGGAAACGCATATAAGGAAGAACGCTCATATAATATATTTGACGTTCAGTTCCTTCTATTTCTACCGGTTTTTCTTGGACTGATTGGAGCAGATTGCCGGATATGACATTCAAATTCTCCGATATGACTTCCTGTTGTATCTGCCGTATCTTTTGAAAACCGACAGATACAACATTGTGAATGAATGTTTTTTTGATAAGTTGGTCTGTTACCATAGCTTCAAATTTTATGAAGCTAAAGTAATTATAGGAAAGAAAAAGGCGAAGGACAGATTTTATACCGCCTTCGCCCATATTAGTTATAAAATAAGCTTATAAATTAGCAAGCCATTTTTTACCTGCTTTCGTATAGAGCCATAATAATATGCCTCCACTAATAACTGTTGTTATTAAAAACAATATAGCTAATACTTCCATATACTTTATTTAAAAATTTGATTTCCAATTTTAGCTAATAAGATTGTTGTAGCTATGCCTCCTGATATAACGGAAAGCACTAACGGCAAATTAAGTTCTTTGGTAGTAAACATACAAGTTACCCCACCCAATACTAAAGCCGTAAAAGTGAGTTTAGAAAGATCAAGAAAATATTTTGCAATATTTTCACGCCTCACTTTGTCTTTATCTTTAACTTCTTTCTTTGCCTCTTGTTGTTCGCTCCAATTTCCCATGTAACTAAACTTATTACGCAGCGTTTATATTCTGAACACATTGCAAATATACAAAAAGGATTGATAATATAAGAATTAGACTAAAAGAAATATCGTATTTTATCTATAATTATTTCTGTTTAAACATCCATCGGAACTCACATCCCAATGTTCCGGGACGTGGCTGGAAACGGAACCCTCCCATAAGAAGCGAATTGTAGACATCCTCCAAGCTGACGGATGTTCCCGGATCAATCTTCTTTATGGCTTCATACACATCCTCAGTAGAAAACCAATGAGTCACATCGGACTCATTGGTTGCGGGAGAATAGACAGTCATCAAGGCAATGATGTAACTGTCCATTTTAGTTTCATTATTCTGACTCATCAAAAGAAGATGCTTTGAGATCTTTCAAAATCTTGCGCACACCGCGAAGCTGCTGCAACATGACCAGACGATCACCATCACTGGCATCCGCTTCCGGATTCTCAATCAGTTCAGCTATACAATCAAGTCCTTCAAGAACATTATCAATTTCGCTATTACCGTCTTCCTGCATACGACGCAACACATTAAGACTTTCGTCGCTTAGAATAATTCCATTAATATTCATTTCTTTTAAATCATTAAATTATAATATCATAATATTAGCTATAAGCAAGCTTTTCAACGGTGCACTGCTTGTATTGTCTTGCTATATGCAGCAAAGATAAAACAAATATGGTGAAACATATAGGACAGGCAATTGTGCTTAATGCAGGGAACGAAACGAAGCAATGTGGCACGTAGTATGAACAATACCAAACGTGAAAATGTTCTAAAGAATTTTCCTTTTTTACCTAAAAAAATAATAACACAATGAACATCAATGCATTTCAATAAAAAATGCGTTTTTTTTTGCAAAGAATCAAACTTTGCTCTTTCGATAAATACAGTCGTTTTCATTTTTGAGTACATTTAAAATGAATTAATAAAATTAGATAAAGGAAGGGAACAAAAAAAGTTCCGCTCCCCGTTGTACTCCACCTTGACATAGGCAGTGGGTCCATTAAGACTCCACACGGGACGGAACTATATGTTTTGCCGAAGACATAAAAAATGCCCGCAGCTATAATGGCGAGCCTACTCGCCTATGTCAAAAAGGAGTACGCTGCAAAGATGAATATTATTTTTGAACTAGCAAAACAAAAGCGGAACTTTTTTATAGTTTCGCTTTTGTTAAATATATATTAAATTAGAAATTACTATCCTAAACATTCTTCAACAAGAATAAGATCACGATTTGAAAAATCGCCTAAATTAATATCATCCTATAAGTAATATATAATAGCTACATATATTTTTTTATAGCCTCCATTGTCTGTTTCTTATTTAATATAGTAGCTCCGATTTCTTCTGCTTTCGCCATTTTAACAGGGCCGTAAGAATCCCCAGCCAGCAAAAATTGAGTATATTTTCCAACTGTAGAATCAATATCTGCCCCCATTTTTATTTTAAGAATAAGAGCTAATTCATATCTTCCAATAGGGAATTCACCAGAAATCACTACTTTTTTATTATAAAAAATACTTTCCGAATCTGCTTTTGATAAATCTTTCTTCAAAATATTTCCCGATAATCTCTCCATATTATAATTAGCCAAGGCAAAATGAGTAGAAATAGAATCATCTAATAACAAAGGATTTTTCTCCTTCATTTTCATAAAGCAGCGATAAACCATCAAAGTATCAGACAATGCATTGTGAACACCCTCCAAACCTATAGATGAATTATTGAAATATAATTCTCCGAACAATTCGGTTAATTTAGGAAATTTAATTTTTCCGATATTATCATATACTTTACAGAAAGATTGCCCTCTTTCCATGGTACAAAAGACCTGTTTATCATAAACAGATTCTTTAAAACCATTCCTCATTAAATCACATTGAATTATAGGTAAATCAAATTTTATATTATGTGCAATAATATATTCACATTCATTTAAACATTCTATAAAATCCGTATATACAATTTTAGGGTCAACTCCTTCTGATCTCATTTTTTCATTTGAAATATGATGAATATCAATAGCTTCTTCAGGGATTATTACTGATTGATTTATAATATAATGTCCACCACCAGCCTGTTTTCCTTCTTCATCTGTCAACAACCAAGCTATTTCAATTACATAAGGCCAATTATCAAAATCATTTATACTAGCTTTACGAGATTTAGGAAGACCTGTTGTTTCTGTATCTATAAATAAATATTTGCCTTTTATCCCTTCTACATATTCAGGAAGTTTAGATAATTCATCCAATTTTTGTTGTATTTTACTCTCCCTATTATCATAACAACAACTAATATTTCCCTCTGTCAATGATTTATCATCATCGTTATCATGGAAAAAGCATAAGATGGTTAATATTCCCCCAATTAAAAATACCAAAATTAAAATATACTCCATAATTGTTTTTTTTGCAAAGCTAACAATTACTTTTCAATTAGTATTAAAACTAGACTAAATATTCATTGAAACCAATCAAAAAAACATTGTTCTATATAACACAAACAAAAGGTGCTTTATTTCTAAAACACCTTACAGTTACCTACCCATGATTATATCTCCTACAACATTTGCCAGTACATTGGAGCCGAAACCTTTCAGACCGTCCAGTTTTTCAATCATGGAGATTATTTTATCTAATTTTTTATCCAGGTCACATAACTGGATCGTCGTACATCTTGTGCTTGAAATACCGCCGTACATGAAACCCGGAATCCACATCCTTAAGACTTTCCACAGCCTTACGATAGCATGACAATACCATCTTTTCATTAGGCACATCTGCCGGCAATTTATGCCCCATGTCTTCCGCAATGCTTCTGGCATGATCCGAATAAATCATATTGGCAGTTACCCATAAAGCATAACTGTTATAATGCGGTTTGTCTTCACATACTCCTCCAAGCGATTCAACCGTTTTCTCAAAAGTATCATAAGACCAATGGAATCCTTTCATTCCATCTTGGTTGACAATACGTTTGCTGATATTCATCGCCTCGTGTTCGGATAGATAATTGTCCCAACAAACAGCCTCCAAATGCGACAACCAGTTTTCGGCCAGATCAGGATGAGCTGCCGCGACAGCCTTGAACATATACTTTTCAGTTTCACCGAATATCTTCATATTCTTCGGATCTTTACTTGCCACCATCTTTTCATAAAGTTCATGGTAGCGATCTATCATTTCTTCTTTAGTCTTCATAATTATAGGATATTAAAGTAAACTCCCCACAATAAAGCGGGGAGCAAACTCAAACTTTTTTCTCCCTTTTCTTTTTTACAGGTTTTACTGACTTTTGAGTCATAATCCTATCAAGCTGTGGGAGTAGCCGGAAAGGTGGCCGCAATGGTCAACGGAGTAGCCAGGCTCACACCAAACGCACGGTTACAACACTTCACATTCTCAGGAGTAACCTGAGTAACAAGAGGAGTAAGTGTAATCGTAGGAACAGCACCGGCCGCACCGATAAAGGCTACCTTAAACTGCTCAACCCATTGTTTGGTAACAGAACGGCATGATCCTTTAGGAGTGTAAGCAACAAGCACTGCTGCATTGATGGTTACAACAGTCTGGGTATTCACCGTCTGCTGTTCTGCAATAGTAAAATTAACTATACCAGTAGGCTGTACACCATTTTCAGCGCAATAAGCCTGGCATAAATTCTCCACTACATTAGTCAGATATTGCTGGCTGGTAGCAGCGATTGCAATCGGAGTCAATTGAATCATAATGGATATATATTAAGAATTATTCTGTGTCGGAACTTATACCGTCCGACTTCGGTTGGGGTTCATCGCTGCCGTCAGCTTCCTTATCAGGCGCTGTCTTGACGATGTATTCTTCTCTAGGAATCAAAGGCAGGTTATATTCAAGCAAGGTTTTCAGTTCTTCCATGTCTTCCTTTTCAAAAACAACCTTTCCATCCATCAGTGTCAACCCTCCGTTTTTAATAGCATCATCCACTATTTTGTGAGCCATTTCGGGCAATGCATCATCCGGCACTTGTGAGATATAGCGGTTAATGATAGGTTCTATGATAGTTCCACTGACATTCTGCATTATCGGAGATAATTCCGCAGCAAGACTCCAGCTGGGTTTAACGAAGCCTGTTGATTTCAATTTGGTCTCAATCATCTGCACAAAAGGAAACGATCCCATTTTTTGTGCGGAGAATTGCTGCACTACAGGTTGCAGCCATTTATTCAACACTGCTGATAAAATTTGCGAATTGGTATACATGGTTATATATTGTTTGAGTTTAAAAAGAGGAAAGGACGGAATGAAACCGCCCTTTCAATGAGATTCACTAGTTACAACCGCAGCAACCGGTATCACACACTTTACGTTGTGGAACAACAAGTTCACTTAATGCAGCCAAATCAGCAATCTGCTGTTTCATACAAGCCAGAGTGGCAGTATTAGTGCCATTGTACACAGCCTGATTCATGTTGATGGCATTCTGCTCACTCTTATCCGCATTGATACGGCTAAGCAATCGGTCATAAACATCAGCAAGTTTCTGATCCGTGTAAGTGTTCGCTTTCAGCAAGGCGATCTCTCCATCCTTTTGAGCCAGTTTGTCCATCATGGCTGCTTCATAACGGCTGACAGGTTTGTCATCCGAAGTAATCACTTCCACAGGACCTGCCGCCATATTACGGTTATAACAGCCGCCTCCCAGGATATTGCCCGCATTCAATCCTAAAAATGATGCGATACCTGCTGACGCTCCGACGGTATTGTAATTACCTTGTCCCTGGCCGGTGACATTATAGTTCTCACCGTTCATACCTTTGATAGTCATAATATTATGTTTTAATAAGTTACTAGGCCAGGCTATAACCTGACATTACAAAGGTACAGACTATAACAATCAACTGAATTACAGTTATTTGTTTCTTATTTACCGATTATTTTCGACTTATTTTCAAGATGTTTGCGGATAACTTCTACATCCTTTTCCATCCACAGACTGGAAGATATCCGAGATGAATAGGAAGCAAGCAAATACCGGATACTAGCTTCTGTACGGTCCATATACTTGCTGATCTGGGAAGGGTAGAAACCTTCTTCGGATAGCAGTTTTACCAAAATGCACCGGGCATCCACCACTTCGGCGGCCCGATTGTCTGACAGGATAAATTCCTGATGTATTTCCGTGAAAGAGGCGACTGATTCAAGGATTTCATTAAAACGTGCGGTCTTGCTCATAATAATGTAAAATTTAGAAACAATTTATTAAAAACATTGTTGTTTATCTATCCCCGGCACATCCAAAGGTTTTCAAATTCGACTGTCAATAGAATAAGAGCAAGACCGCAAGCCGGGGATTTTTGTTACCACTGCAACAGATTGTAATTGATAGTAACAGCCAACACAGGAGAAAAGCCGCCACTTCCGATACCATATCCGGCAGAAAGACCAATCCCCCACCGTTTGTTTCTCTGTTTAATAGTTCCCAACATTGTAGGACGATACAATTCAACTGACTTAAGTTCCGGATTATAACCATTAATCAAAATGCGATAATCATCCGTCCGGTATTCCCTTTCCATTATCGGGATTATCACCGGCATGGAGTCAGGCAACGTAGAGTCTATGTCCACATCAGGATCTTCCATGGATACCGGCAACAAAACGGTATCCACTCTTACATGATGTTCTACATCAGGCGGAGGTACGATGGTATCCCTTATGGTGTCAACAACCAACGTCCATAATGTATCCGGCGCAAGCTTCCCAGAATAATCAGCCGGGCGGGAACACCATGAAAGCATCAGCATGACACTTAACAAGACTATCAAGATCCAAGGTATAAGCTTCATAGTTCAATGAATTTAATTATCCCTTCGACATGAAGGGATGTTATAGCCTGTTTCCCTTCTTCAGACAAAAGGAAAGCCACATCTTCCATATTGTCTTGAAATAAGTTTTCCGTCAATACAGCCGGACATTCCGTATGTTTTAAAATATAGAATCCGCTCTCCTTGTCCGGATCACCATCAGCCAGATCTTTTCTAATCGTCATTCCAGGAAGAAATCTGTCAGCCGAAGCATACAGACAATCAGCAAGCCTGTCCGCTTTTGTCTGCCCTATACTGGTCCATGCCTCCCATCCACGAGCCTGCATCCATTGTGCCCCATTTCCGGCGGCGTTGCAATGGATGGATACCAAAAGAACATTACTCTTCCCAAATTCGGAACAAATATCATTCACTCGGCGGCATCTTTCCGATAGCGGCACATCAACTTCCTCACGCACAATCCGAAGTGTCTCATACCCCCTCTTACACAATTCATGCTCCACACGGATGGCAATTTCACGGGTATATAACGCCTCAATCAAACGACCGTCCGGAGAACGCTTGCCTTGTGTGTTGGCTCCATGGCCATTGTCAATTAAGATTTTCATGTTTGCTTTCATTTTCTATTTCATTAATAACATTCTTCAATTCTTTACTTTTCAAGCCGACCAGTCCCTTAAAGACGCTCCAAAGACTGATATGGTAATGCAGACCTTTACATTCGCAGTAATTACTGATCACACTTTCAAGTTCACAGTAACAGGCTATCAGCATACAGCATACGGAAATAGTGGAATAAGGAATGCCCAAAGGTTCACCGATTGCTTTCCCCAAAACCGCCCCCAATAGAATTATACATACGTAATCCCCCATTTTTATAAGGGTCCTCCGGATAGCCCGGCTTATACGCACTTCCTCCATCCTTCGTTTGGACTTGCTGATGCCCCACCATAGATCTGTAGAAATAAGGATCAAAGCTAGCAGCATCAACCATCTCATATCCCACATCAAACTATAAAATTCGGTAATGAATACCGAAAATGTGATTTTAGAACTTGTATTCATATCTGTTTTAAGTTATGTGTTTCATTATTTCTTTTACATTCATCCAGTCGGGAGCCGATGCGACAAAGCTCATGCTCCAGCCTATTGATGACAGTTCAGGTGACACAAAAGGCACAATCGTCTGATTATCCGATATAGGTTTGAGCCATGACATATAACGGGAATCATACATCATATAAGCACGTACCTGATTCAATAGTTTCAACGTTCGGTCACTCTGAATGGCAACCTCTACCATATCAGATTTATTCCCTAATTTGACCGCAACCGTCACCGCACGCTTATGCGTATCCTCTATGGAGCCTATATTGTCCTGAGAGCTTTGTATCTCTCCAAAATCACAGAACAGATAAGTTCCTATCAGGGCATCCACCCGTTTTTTAACATCCTCAAAACGTTGCCCGAAAACAAAATTGGATATATCAGGAACCAAAGGCTCGGACATACCGGCTATATACCCTTTCAGTTCCTCATACTCATAAAGTTCGGAACTTCCGTTAATAAACATATCCAGAACCCCGTCACGGGCAGGAAACCGGGAAAAATATTTTAAATACTCAAGAATCATAGTATATCATTTATAACATCAATTGGCAACCGGGTAGTATTAGCGATCTCAGCAACATCCATTTTGGAAGCATGAAGGCTACGCACGGATTCAATCATCTTCTTTCTCAGGATCCCAAGATATTGCAAGACGCTCATCTGGGATATCTCACGCAAATTTCCATATCCGTCAGCACTCAAGCCGTACAAAGCATCCTGTGCCCCTGTGCTTATCACAGATTCCTTTCCCGGTATGATTTTAGTAAGAATCTTGTATTCTGTCCTACTGAACAAATAATTGATGAATCCCTTGAAATTGAAACGGATGGCCTGCAATGTTTTAATATCCACTTTTGAAAAAAGAACGGCACATTGATGCGCCCTGTCACTTTCATAAGGTAGTGAAGAATACAGGATGGAAGCAAGCAGGGGAAGCTGATCATCCCGGCAATCCGCCAGCTCACGCGCGTCAATAAACTGCTGTGCCGTCAATGAGGTTGTCAGCATAGAGAATCCTGTATCAATGGTATAACCAAGACAAGGTTCATCCTGCCCGTCAATATGGACAGATCCTATAAATTGTTTGCAAAAACAGGAGTCTACCACAAACTTATAATCAAGCCGTGACAGATAGCGGGATATAGTTATCCCCGTCAGTCTTTCCGGCGGGACACGCTTGCATAGCTCATAAGAATCGGTGTCAAGATCCGCCAGTGCCGCATCATTATCCGGATAACAGATCAGAAAAGGAAAGGTGACCTGCTCAGCCAGGCAAGCAATGTTTCCCATGGCATCCGCATCGGTTATCTTATTGATATCCCAGCCCATCACCCTGCATATATGGCGCACACGCACAAGACCGGCAGAAAGTTTACCTGCGGACATGGAAATCAGGTCCGCAACCAGTTCTTTAAATTGATAAGTGTTCAACCCTTCCCAACTGTTTGGAATGGAATACACGCTTCCTTTCAGGGTAAATTCAATATCTTTTTTCATGGCATCAAATAAATTTTATCGTCCGGACGATTGAAAGATGTTTCAGTTACTATATCAGCATCCGTATTTCCGGATAAAGACAAATCAATATTTTTAAGGCTTTCCAAGGCTTGTGACATCAGATCATCAGATAAAGTTAACATCCTCTCCTGCTCCTGGGTACCGTAACGCATAACTTTTGAATCTTCAAACAAATTACGGATGGTTGACGGAAATTCAAGGATATCAAATCTTCGTAACGACAATGCCACTGTTATTTTAGCCAGACATCTGTCCAATTTCCGACGGTTTGTCTGATCCTTTTCCGGCAAACGCTCATAATAGCCTGATACATAATCATCCAATGCCTCCTGCTGGATCGGAACACATCTGAAAAAATACAGGAATGAATTATCAATGGGATAAGATGCATCGAATTCATAAGTAGTCTTCAACTTAAGGTTTTCCAAAGCTTTATAAGTCTTGGTTTTCTTCCATTCCTCATCCGAATCAAGCAGCTGAAGTAACGTATCCATTGCATTATAGTAATTATCACGATAGGCCCTGCGCATCTGCTCCTGCTCGTTCTTGTAGATATCCACATCCGATTTACGAAGTGACAGAACATTGAATATAAGCTGTTTTGCCAATGTCAGATTAGCCACGGCACTTCTTAATGCATCCTTTTCATCGTTATCCTCTCCTGCTGCTATCTTCTTGTAGATATCAGGAGATATGACGGATTGAACCTGCTTAATGGCACTCATGGCACTTGATGCAAGATCCTTGAAATTCATGTTACTCTCCGCATAAGGGGAATAAAGGTGGAACTGAGCCACATCTATAAACAATTCTTCTAAAACATTCATGGCTGCTGATTATTAAGACGGTTAGACGGTGATACATCTTCCTGACGTGATGGGATTTCCCGGTAAAATCCTATCCGATAACCTTGTTCGTACAATTCAGGGAAGTTTATACGGATAGCCTGGTTGAACGGTTCACATACAATCTCATCTTCCGGTGCCAATTGGAGCAGATAAATCAAATAGTTGTAATAAGCGTCACTTCCGCTCTTGCTAATTACACCGTCCTTGCTGACTGATGAGATGGAAGAATCCAGCCCGACACTTGACAGCAATACTTCGTCAGCACGTTTATCATAGCTGATAATCGCATCAATGTATTCTTTATATTTTAAATCGACGGTTTCTATCTTCCATCGCTCCTCTTCCCCGCTGCTTCCGTTCCGAAAGCTGAAAGTCGCGTAAGCCTTTCCTTGGTTATCGGCTCCGGACAAGTAATCGGATATGTTATCCAATTCCTGTTTAATATAGCGGATCAAGGTAGACTCCTTGAACTCAGTTCCAATCTCCAGCCCATTGTACAGCAATAGTTTCTCCTGTTTCGAAGCACGTTCCTTGTTTTCGTTGCAAAGATTGGTAATCTGGGTTCTCTTCGAATTCACCCATGCGTTAGGAATGATGATATGTATTTTAGCAGCTAGAGAATTACGAAGAAAGCTGTTAATATATACAGCATTTTCATTGGAACCCTTGATATAAGGCTGTGTGCCCTCGTGTGTCTCATTCTCTCCATAGAAATTATCAATGGACTTCTCACGATGATGGGAAACAGCAGCGAACCTGTATCTCGGTACATCCTGCATACGCAATTTAGGATAAATACGCAAACTGGTACTGATTCCATTGATAAACCTGCCAACAGCTATAGCCGTGAAATCCTTATAATAAACCATATCATAAGCCACATCCGTCCGGGTGGTGGCCAAAAGGCAATCCTTATTCTCCATGGCTTCCAGACCAGCAACCGGCAGCACGCCTGGAACAATCCCTTTTCCTGCTGAAAACCGCCACTTTACAAAGAAATCGCGAAAATAATAATAGTTTTTGATGTTCTGTTTTGCAAACGCCCTGTATCCCTGCTCCATTCCATTCTGCTCCCAGCTTTCCAGCCATCTCTGTATACTGGGTTCCATAATCCAAGTTCTCTTGACTTTATTATCAATAAGTTCCGTCTTATAGACAGCCGGTCCGGAGCCATACAGCATATTGACCTGTTTGGTTATCAATCTTGGAAGCAGCCTGTTATGCTTAATATCGCTCGCCACTTCCTGGCATTTCAGATTGTTCCAGCCACGAGAAGCGATGTTATACCCTTTAACCGTAAGCCATCTCACCTGTCCTTCCAATGCCACCGGATTAACAGATACAGTTCGGTTACGCTGCAAGGCATCCTGCATACTCCCTTCTCCTAGCTGGAAAGATATCACACTGCTGTCATTAACGTACACGCCAAGGCATCCCTGCATCTCTATATTACTTTGTTGACTCATGATAACCAATCTATTTTATGTAGTTTAAATCCATCTTGCGGGAATCCCATATAGCGTATCAATATAGTGTAACACATACGGGGTTCTCCGTCCTTGTCGGTAAACAGGAAGAAGTTATCACTGTCCACACTGAAACGTTCATGAGGCAATTGGGTGCGCCATTTGCAACCGTCCTTTACTATGATCTTAGTGGATGCCTCATGACGTTGCAGACTGCATGGATAGAATGCTATGGTAAAGCATCCATCGGGCAGCTTGGATATCTCCCTAGCCCATTGCATGGCCTGTGCACCTGACATCGTAACGTTATGATCTATTACCTCTTCCATGCTACGAATTTATTCGTTTTCCGATACAGTAGAAAAGACGAAATCTCAAGGGAAGAATCATATTTCCACCCATCTACCCCCTGTGCTGTGCAATCGGTTTTATCAGCGCGGCGTGGAGTCAATCGTCTCTTGAAAAAAGTTCAAAAATTTTTCAAAAAGTCAATCGTTTATCCATGATTCACATAACACTTATTTAAATGTCAAACAGACACTTATATTAAATCAATTGAACTTATTATTTAAGCCAAATTTTAATTATAAGCTGAAATTATCCGGAATATCATCAGGAATGCTGGTCAATTCGTTAAGAACAGCATCCCCATACAGACCGTACATCAGGTAAATGAATGCAGAAGGAATCTGTGTTGTCAGTCCAGCCTGACGGTGAAGCGGTATCTTAACCTCGCTGCTCTTGTCCAGCTCTATACGTCCGTTGGTGCTCTTACGTGGTGAAAGAGGTATAGCACTACAAAGGTTAGGGCATTCATTTTCGTCAATAAAAACGTGAGGCAAAGCATTGCTTCTGTCACCAAACAAAAGCAACATCAGCTTGAACTGCTGCCAATGATAGATTGTGGCCTGTCCTTCGTTCATGAGCTGCACTTCGAACCCGTAGCTTTCCAGTTCCCTCTTCAATGCTCGGCTGTCAGTCGTTATCTGCTCCAGTTCCTCCCTGCGTTTGTTACCGGCCCTGTCCGGATATAAAACAATACGTTTGTTTCGACAGTCACGCCCGAAAAACTCATAAACCTGTCTAGCAAGCTCCGGCTGCTCATCCGGATAGAAACAGAAGAACTCTTTCAACAGCCTGAATTCCTTCCCGTACTTCTTGGGTTGCCCACATACCAGGCTTGAGAAATGTCCGGGATCATACCCTATATACAGCGGAGCGCTCTTGTCGTAGTATTTCAAATAACGGGCAGTTATGATAAAATGATCCTTCAGATCAAGTTTCATGATAGAATCATAAATATACCCGTCAGAGAATTGATGCTTTTCTTTATCATAATTTGCAAAGAACTTGTTAACCACAGACTTATGACGGACAGCACATATAGCAGTAAGAAATTCGTCCATATCCAATGTGTCAAGCTGAGTTTTAAAAAACTTAGGTCCCAATATGTCCTTATTGACAAATGAACTGGCCCGGATATACAACGTGGTGTTGCGCCGCATATCAGCCAAACGCGGTGTCCACATGGATATCTGTCTGTCATACTTCTTCAGTTCCAGGCGTATCTTTTCAAGCGTGACCGGGTTGGTGGTATTCTTCTGGGCGGTAAGAAGTTCCATTCTTTTATAAACCGCTTTGTTCACATGAACGGCTACTGTGGCTATTTCGGAAAGAAGCTGAGGATTGTTCTGATCCTCATATCGTTCAAACCAGTCGTCCTCATTCAAATCCACACGGGCAGTATCAGAAACCCCGGTCCATCCTTGGTAATACGGGCTTTTACGTATTTCCGCAGAAGATCCACGAAGAGAAGGAAACAGACGTGTCTTGAGTTTCTCTCCGTCATTGTGTTTCATCTCTTCTACAAAAGCATGAACACCACTTCTACCCGCCACTGAGTCCGGCTGGTCAGAACTTACCAGCTGGATATGATGACCGTTCCGGAACAGGATGCTATGCTTGGGATAAGAAATTGGATAACGCGGCTTCCGGAAATGCTCTGGAATCTTCGACTCTCCCGCAATATAGTCAATGCCATATTCCAGCATACAACGGGGACGACCGTTAACCGTAATCTGCCTGGAAAAAGCAGCCTGAATGTTAGGCCATATATTGGTAAGCAACGCAACATAGGTACGATGCGCTAAAAATGACAACTCGGCCGGCATACTGTCTGCCACACGAACAATGCGGTTTACTGTAACCTCACTCGTTTTACCTGACGCACGTGCAGCTTCCACCACCACTTTGTTAGGATCAAGAAGATTGACCATTACCTGCATGGAATTCATGTAGATACGTTCCATCTCCATTGAAAATTCATCATTGGATATATCGTTCTGACTCATGATTACTCTTCATTTAATATTTCCTCTACATCCTGAATATCGGCATCCCGCAACAATCGTTTCTTTTCCCTCTTATCAATAGGAAGACCGTCGATAAGTTGGATATAAAACCCTTCGTTATGCTTACGCGCTATCTCTTTCAGCGATTTGCTTTCCAATCCCATATCTTCCGGACGAAGATTAGGATCAATAATGAAAGTAATACCAAGATTAGTAGCAGCCTCCGCTATCTGGGCGGCACGAATCCGATGCTCGCTGGCTCTTTCGATACATGCAGCCATCGTTTTCATATCCCCCTTGGCCGCACATAACTGCGCCATGGATTCCAGCTTGTCCGCATAGTGATTCTCCCATACCTTCTCGCTGACATTGTTATCGACATTAAAGTAATTAATGGCTTGATAGATACGTTCCTTGCAGGTACGTTCATCTAAAGCCAACTTCTGCTCCGCATTAATGCGCAGACGCAATTTCTTGGAAGCACGGGTTATATTCGGCTCATATTCATATATTTCTGCCGCCCATTGTATTTGTTTCAAAAATTTCTGCACATCTTCCGGAATCCCATTACACTTTCCGGTAGTGAGAAATCCTGAAATCATATCGGGATGTATCTTATCAAGACGCTCAAGTACGGTCATATTCCAAATAGTTCTTTACGCAAATCCTTAAAATAACGTTCATTCTTTCTCTCTTCAAGAAGCTCAATGGCATCAATATCCCCGTTTTCCGCTTTCTTCGCCAGTTCCATATCAATATTCTTCTCTCCTTGAGCCAGTCCCGACTCATAGGTTTCATAGAACACATCTCCCGGCAACGACAGTCGAACAGCCAATGCCATCTGCATTTTCCGCGGCAACTCCAACAGGCGGCACACGCGCTCACGGCTATACCCCATAATGGCATAGGTACGTACCCGTGGCAGATAATCATCGCTGACAATTACAATATCCTTATTACCAGTCATAGCAAACAGCATATTAATACTGAAATACCGGCTATCATCCCCACCATGGTAAGGAACAGGGAAACAGCCATAAAATCAACTTTTAGTTTTTTCATTGAGTATGTCTCTAAACAATGTTTCACGATCACGATACTTGCGTAACAAATTCCTGTCCTGTTTCCGTCGGGATTCACGTTCGGGATTTTTCAAATACGCTTCATAACGCCGTATACTGTCAAGCACATTGCGGTGTTTGCGGAGAAATTCCTGAGGATCCTTTTCAAGAAGGGAAGCCAACAAGGCACGTTCACTGCGCCCTGCTATAAGAGGATGAAGGAAACGGAAAGAACCGGTATCATTATAGGCTCTAAGTTCTGAGAAAGCCTGCAAATTACGGATGCGAAGATGGACAAGGGAAAATATATCATCCTTGGTAATATTGTCAGCATCCATACGTTCGTCTATCTGTTTCATCCGTTTCCAGCTTACAACACGGTCATTATAGATAAGGGTGGCAGTCTGTACATTCTCATCATCAAGATTATCCCAGTCAATAGCGGGATATTCTTCATGCTTCTGTACTTTCCTTAAACCTCTTTTTTTTTCTCAAAGTCCAAAGATGTTTCCGCCTTTTCCGCACGAAATTCCGATTCCTCTACTCTTTCCTGCAATTCCTGAACCGTATCTTTCGTTTCTTTCAATTCGGCCGATTTCTCCTGCAACTCGTGTACTGTTTCTTCCAATTTCTCCTTTACCGAGCTGACAGGATTGCGCCGGTTCTTTCTGATCTGTTCTGCCGTTGCATAATCAAGCAGAAGATAAAGAATCTTGTTTGCAAAACGTTCAGGTGATCGCTCCCATGCAGGCAACACAGGCGCATCAGGATTAATACTCCGTAAAAGCTTCAGATCGGCCAAAGCGGCGGACTGGTTCTGAAGACGGTTATAATGAAGCTTCTTTTCTTTGAATGAATACATAACTTATCAGTTTAACCGGTGCATGATAATACAGTGTAAAACAAGCATATATATCCGCACCGGATTAATTATAAAAATCAGACAACAGTTTGAATACGGGATCCGGCAATCTCAACCAAAGTGTCAGTATCAATTACGCGGAAAGTAATACGGCTTCCAGCACGGGCGGTCCATGTGGCTCCATCCTCAAGAATAAACACTTCATTTTCAGCAACTGTAGCCGGATGCTCCACACCCTCACCTATCAGAGTTATATAGCGTCCCTTATCATTAGCCGCCAGACCGGAAACTGTAGCAATAGCCTTAGGTGAGGATGTACAATCAGGAATGGAATACAAGTCCTGTCCCGGAGTAACGGTAAGATTAGTGGCATCCACCGGATTGGATTTGGCAGGCTGGCGTACAATAGCACCTGTATATTTATAATACTGTGAAATTGAAGTACGCTGGAATGTAAACGTCACATAACGTCCGTCTGCGTCATGCTTGTTTTCAAACGTTTGAAGAATCATCGGGCGGTCATAAGAACCGATGATATACCACTGGCTTTCTTCAATTTCTTTGAAGAGAATGATAAACTTGCCACCCGCATATTCTTCCGTGAAAGAAAGCAGTTTATCCCGCTGTCCACCCATAACCGCCACAAACTGATTGGTTCCGGAAGTGGTAATATCCCCTTTCTCACCATTGCCTACAAAAGTGGGGATGGTATGGCACACAAAGTACTTCATATACTCACCATTCTTCATCGGAACCTGCCCTACCTCCCTGTTGGCATTGGGAGCCGGAAACAACTGAGAATTATCCACCTGGTCAATACTGATCAGATAAATCTGATATGCAATGTTCGATCCATGGGTCTGACGGTCGGACACATCCTCAATATCACCAATAGTCATCATTCCGGTGACAGCCATTGACAACCCGACGGCAGTATCGGCAGAGGAATCAAAAACAAAGCTCAAGGAGAGCACTACAACCAGCACCGCCAGTTGAAATAAAAATATGCGGGAATTAATTCTTGTTTTCATAAATTTTCTGTTTAATAAAAAGGGCGGGCTACCACACCCGCCCCCGATTTAAAAACCTTTTTAATAACCAACCCAAAAAATTATCTAGCTCCAGGTACATTGGGCTGCGCTGTCTTATTGACTTTGCGAACGCCACCAATGCAGCGTTCCAACTCAATGAATTTGTTCTGACTGTTCAGCATGACCATGATATAATCTCCTACAGCTGTCGGAGTCCATGCTTCGGAAATACTGTCAAAAGAACCCGCCTTGTCAATTCCGGTCACATTGGTTTTGTTTCCACACTCTACAATGTAAGCCACGCCTTTTTTGGCTTTGTTGATCGCTGTCAGTGTCTTTTCACCGGTATTGGTTCCAGAAATAAACCAGAATCCTTTCGATGCGTCAGCTGTTGTGGCATCCGCATCCAAGGTTACGGAAGGTTTATTCAGGAAGATCTGCTGCCACAAATAGTCATTTTCCTTCAGTTTATCGGCAGAAGAGAAATTACGGCCGACAAATGCGGGCGAACATCCTTCTTTCCAGGTAGACCATCCACGAACCATCTCCATTTGCATTTCTGTTTGCATGGCAAGCATTTCACCGGGAAGATTTTCAAGGAACTGGATATTACCGGGAACCTGCATCATCATGAACGGAAGCTGACCTAAATAAGGCAGCCAAATAATACGCATATTGGTAGAACTGTCCGGTATGATATTAAGGTAACTGTTCGGTCCTGTAAAGTCCTGCTGTTGGCCATAAGCTTCACGGACATTCTGAATCCACCATTGCTTGTGGTTTTCGTTCAGATACATCACATGCTGGTCAAGGCTCATATCCTCAGATACTTTGGCCAGAATTTCTTTGTAGAATTCCTGTACGGTTTCCAGCATGTTGGCATCGTCATAAGTACGGTATGCAACATTGTCTGTCAACAATAGTTTATGTTCGTGGTGCAGACGGATAAGGGTATAGAGCACTCCGGTACCGGCATTAAGATAGGAACCAGCTACACCCGTCTCAGGCTTCACATACAAACCTCTCATACGGCGCATATTCTGTTCACGCTGCGCGTTTTCAAGAGATCCCATAATGGCATATTCAATCATAGACCATTTGATCGGATCCGAACCTTCACGGTTAAGGTAGCCTATATACATGCGTTCCAGTTCCTTCATAGGACCGAACTTCATCTTGATCATGGCATCGTCCACATATCCCATCTCCGGTTCAATCTCCATATCACCTTTATAAACCTCGCCTACCTGGTATGCTTGTGACACTTCACCAAAGAAAGCGTTGAAAATGACATCACGGTCCTGAATACCGTAACGAACAGGGAAATACTGGGTAAGCTGGCGGATGGAAAGCACACGGGCTATAATGGCATCCTGACGACGGATAAGATACTGGTCTCCGCCCTTCATTCCCGTAACCTGGGAATAATCGGTGGCAAACTCACCCGCCGCCAATTTTTCCGGGTTTAGCTGGTTATGCGATTGCAAATAGCTGTAACGCTCAGCCAATGAAGAAGAATAGGCTTCCACTTCAGCTCCGAAAGACGCGACTATCTTCTTATCTCCCAGACGCTGGTCTGACGTAGGATTGGCTGTGAACCGGTTCCATGGTTTATCCATTGAAAAGAATTCGTGCTCAATTCCGAAAAGGAATTTCTCACGGTCTCCGGAACCTGTAAATCCTACAACCGAACCGGCAACCGTAGTCATAGGGACATCATCAGCCGCATGATTACCCATAGCCATAAAGGTAGCGGATACAGCTTTCGCCATATCAAGTACCTGCTGTGCGGTAGGCTGCTCTGTTTTCGTATCCTGTACTCCATGCGCGGCAGCGCCTTCCACATTTTGTTTCGGGTTGATCAATCCTGACAATACGCTGAACGCCTCATTGATCTGTGCCTGGTCGGGAACGGCACGCTGTTCATCCTGGTAGGCCTGCATATCGGTATGAAAATCCGTTCCGAACTCCTCATGATAGGAGGCAAAAAACTGTTTCCATTCATCCGGCGTAAGAGCCTTCAGGGATTCCTCGGAGCCAGCGAAACCAAGCTTCTGAAGAATTTTCTGTACGTTTTCTTTAAATTTCATTGTGATACTAATTAAATTATACTTAATAACTGGCTTTTGACCCGCTGAATGTCGGCATACTCACGCCCCAGACGGGATGCTTCCAATATGGCTTCTGTCAGAGTGGCCCTTGCATCTATCAAACCTTTTCCGATCGCTTCGTCCGTAAGGTAAATATCCCCGCGAAGAGCAGGCTCATCATCAGGAGCATCCTTAAGTGCCGGACGGGTGGAACGAACTTCGGACAAGAACATATCATTAAGAGGATTCAGCATACGTTCCACATACTCATCACCCTTACCGGAAGCCGCGTCATCCATAAGCTTGGTCTTAAGATCCGATGCGGAAGCATGATACGTATGCACCTCTATACCCATTTTTTTAAAATATTCGGAATAGTCCCAGACCTCGGCCATTGTCCCGATAGATCCTATCTTGTCATAACCAGTAGCGGCAAAAATTCTAGTGCCATGACAGGCGATGAGATAACCGGCAGACGCACATACGCGCTCGGCCAAAACAACCACCGGCTTACTCAAGTCTCTCATAGTCTCGGAGAGGCGGTCCATGTAAAATGCCTCGCCTCCCGGACTGTCTATATGAACAAAATGTGCAATGATCGCAGGATTGGATTCGGATGCCAGCAGATCCTTCTCAAACTGTTTGCTGGAAAAACGCCACCAACTGTTTGATGTGATTACACCGAACACGGGATAGTAAGCAATACTGTTATCGGGAAGTTCTTCAGAAGCATAATCGGAAACAATGCTGATATCCTTGTCAGGAAAAGCCATGCGGACCTGAGAGGAGCATAAATCCAAAGCACCGGAAATCACCTCGGTATACAGCATATCAGCATGTCCCTTTTCCGCTGAATCGGAATCGTGAACATTAGGGAATGCTTCAGCTACGACAGAGGCGTAACCCTCTGCCGTAATGAGCAATCCTTGTCGGGATAAGAGAAGCTGCTGAAGATATTTCTGTGACTGTGTCATTCTATTTTTTTGTTTTTACAAAAATATCCATACCTTATATATATAAAAAAGACTATAAGACGGGCGGTTTCAGCATGGTGCACTTCATTGTAAGCCGTGCCGAATTAAGCTGGGGAGATAGGCACACTCTGGCAGGAATGTCAGCATCTCCAACCCCATAGCTGTTACCGGAAGTATCACGAAAATACAATATGCCGGAACGGAAGATGGAAAACTCCCTCAATATACTGCTATCAGGACGTGATATGACAAGTTCCTTGTCACAATTGAAACTAGTTCCCGAAGCATTGTCCGAAGCCACGGGCTCAAATGAAAACTCCTCGGCCAGAAAAACATATTGTTCCTGATTCATAGCACCTGAGGGGACAAAAGTAACGACAATAGAGAATTCTTTATTTCGCTGATTCATAACATTTTGATAATTAACGAGTTCGCCATTTACCTCCATATAGCGGACAGTTTTACCGTCAAAACGGACAAAACGATACACTTAGTCGGTTGTTGATTTAATATTATTTAACCATGTTAGATAACCTGTATCATATCCTTCTTTCTTTCGCGCCGGGCTTTCCGTTTACGTAAGTTCTCACGCCACCGATAATAGTTCTTCAACAGTGCTTCTTCAGATACGGATTCGATGCCATAAGTACACAGAAACTGATAGACAACGGCATTGTTGTCAAACAGGTGTCCGCGCTGGTCATTATCCAACAGGGTGGCGTGCAGCTCCTCGTTGAACTCACGACGGATGGCAAGTTCTATATACGTCACCGCACGCGCGGACAGATAGTTGTACACTTCGGGATTCTTTCCCTCGCGCCGGTTAGGCAAGGCCAATACAATATTGCCATCCGTATGCGGCATATTACTGGGACGACGGGACATATAATTCCATATCACATGATACAGATCTGAATTGTCGGGAATATTTATCGGGTCATTTGAACCTGAGGCATATTTTCCGCGCAAATATTCCGCCAAATAGGGAGTGATGTTAATTGTGGTAGTGATCATACTTTTATTTTTTTTAGTTGAAAGTTCTTATTTTTGCGACCAACAGACCAACAGACCAACAATTGGCTATTAGTATAAAGCAAAGTTAGTGATTTTCAGCCAACAAACAAACTATACCTTGTATATTTATATTGTTTGTCAGCGACCAACACGACCAACATAAGGTATAGTTTACCTTCATTTTTACTGAATTATTGACAAATGCCTAAAAACGGAAGACCAACAGCCCGACCAACAAAAAACAACTACGACCAACAACGACCAACAGACCAACACATATTATATATATATT
>OHQX01000112.1_pt1 | contig 39677 bp, 30 predicted proteins | sample 1578251 | NCBI WGS metagenome assembly OHQX01 (sample SAMEA3879507, study PRJEB24766) | human gut metagenome | biome: human-associated habitat; feature: feces | place: USA | collected 1985/1987
GGTTGCCCGTGAAGATCATGTGCATGGAGAGGCTGGCGGTCTTAAAACCAGCCGCCGCCCGGCGCTGCTGCACCTGAATGTTATCCGCCAGACCGAAGACATATTCCTTGACGGGTGCAAGGCCCACCAGCTCGTCCAGCTCCCGTTTGATCTCGTCCACGGCGCCTGTATAGGCGGCAGGCAGCAGATCAAAGAGCCGGGCGGGTGCTGCATTCCCCAGCTGAAAGTCGATGCCGTCCGGCCGGGCGGTGAGGGTCACGGTGCCCGTCAGCTTTTTGTCGGTCTGCAGGCAGTACTCGCTCAGGGCCCGGAAAATTTTATCGCAGCAGGCAGCAAGCCCTGCCGCCCCCTGTTCGGGCGTGCACCGGGCCGCGACATGATCCCGGACATCCGCCCCGGCAGAGAGGGTCAGGCCCAGCCGGGTCTGCACTTTCCGGGCCAGCGCGTTGAGCTGCTGGGCGGCCAATGCCGCCAGATCCTCCCGTGCAAAGGGGGTGGTGGTGCAGACATCTCCCAGCGCCGAGACGAATGCCGCGCCAAAATGATCGGCCATTGCCTCCCGGCCCTTGTTGGAAAAGAAGATCAGGTACTTGCCGCAGGGGTCGATGCGGCTCACTGCGCCGGGGGCAAGGGCCGTGCCGGCTTCCACCAGAATGCCCTCCTTGTTCACCAGATACCGGCTGGACAAGGGTGCACTGCCCTTGACCGCAAGGTCGGAGAGGATGCGCAAAAAGCCGGGGTGGCAGCTCTCGTAATGCTCAAACACCACGATCTCGCCCGGGGCGTGCAGGGCGGCGTAAAGGTCCTGCAAAAACAGCTTTTCCGCGCCGGGGTCGGGGTAAAGCGCAAGATTCATCACCGCCATCCGGTCGCTCTGCAAAAGCCCCCGCGCCGCCATGATGCGGGCAGTCTCCGCCAGTGCAAAGTGCCGCCCTGTGCCCGGAGCGCCCCACAGCAGGATCACATTGCGGGCGGCTGCGCCCTCGGTGCCCAGCACAAAGGGGCGGCGCATGGCCCGCACCACGCTGTCCACAAAGGCGTCCTGCCCGAGGACGGTCTTTTTCACCTCGGCGGCAAGGCCTTCAAAGCTGCCCAGCTGCTCCGGTTTTGTGTCTGCCGTGCCCTTGGCCAGCAGACCATCCGCTTCCATGTCCCGCAGCATCCGGCGGCTGTCCTCCAGCGCCGTCTGCACCCCGGCATCCTGCGCCTTCAGCCGGGCGTTCTGCTGCTTCAGCAATTCGTCCAGCTGCTTTTGTTGTTCCAGCAGCGCCGCGTTCAGGTCCGGCAGGCCGCTGCCCGCCGGTTTTTCGGGCTGCGGCTTTTCCGGCTGCGGCTGCGCGCCGCCGAACTTCAGTTTGCCGCCCGCGCCGAACACGCCGTTCATCAAGCTTTCCCAATCATCGGTGTATGCCATGGTGCTGCCCTCCATCGGTGTTTTTTCTTCCAGTATAGTGAACTGCGCGGCATTTTGCAAGCACAAAAAAGCTCCCCCTTTCGGGGGAGCTGATATCCGCGTCTATGCAGGGATCATGCTGTTTTCTCAACCCTTGCAGCCCTGCTCTTCCCAGTCGCCGAAATCGTTGGCATCGGCGATCTTGGTGACGTCGATCTTGCCGTTCTCATCCTTGGGGGCAACAGCTGGACCGGCCTCTACGGGGTTGGCGTTCGGAGCTTCAGGGTCGTACACAGGGCGCTCTTCGGCGGTCTCCGGCTGGGTCTGGGGTGCGTTCTCAGCAGGGGCGGGAGCCTCCGGTGCGGCTTCCTCGGCAGCTTCTGCGGCGGCATCGGCAGCCTTTGCCTCTTCCTTGGCCTCGGCCTCTTCGTAGGCTTCGGCGGTCTTTTCGGCCTCCTCGGCGTCCTTTTCGGCTTCCTCCGGGAACTCGACCTCCTCCACATGGAGCGGGTCTTTCTGGTTCAGGATCTTGTCCAGCACCACGATGGCAGCGCCGGTGACGGCCACGGCAGCAGCCGTGCCAAGAATACGGAACAGAGTTTTCATACCAGAACCTCCTTGTTATAAAGAAACGTTAAGAGAACGTTACGACCTCTTCCAAAGGCTTTTCAGCGGGCTCCACCGACACGGCGGTCAGCACCGGGCCTTTGCCCCGGTAGATGTTGTGGAACTTGTAGCCCACCTTGGCGGTCACCCGCACCCAAGCGCGCTGTTCCAGCGCCTTGTAGCCATCGTAGCTGCAGGGGAAGCCCACAAACTGGATGTCCTGCACGCAGCAGGTCATGGCAAAGCGGCCGGGCACAAAGCTGTTTTTGCCGGCGCGGTTGGTCTGGCAGACCTGTGCCAGAAAGCGCACCGTCTTGCCGGTGTACTTCTGGGGCTCGTCCTGACAGTCCATGTACCAGATGCCGAAATCGTCATCCGGGATGTCAATGGGGTCGGCGTTGATATCAAAGGGCAGCGGGTCGGGGATATCATCGTAGGCTACGCTGCCGTCCTTGAACTCGTAGGCGATATCGCACTTGCGGGAGGCCTGCCGCACCAGCTTGTGCAGCTCCTGCCGGGCGTCATCGTTGTTCACGGCCTCGGCGCGGTTGAATACGATCAGCTCGCTGCGGGCGATCTTGTCCAGCATCAGGCTGCGCATGGAGTTGTCGCGGGCGTAGGTCAGGGCGGTGGTGCCGTCGGCAGTGGCAATGCACTGGTACACCAGCCAGTTCTCGGGCAGGGCATCCGCTAGATCCTGCAGCAGCCACATGCCGTTGTACTCGATGACCACGCGGCCTGCGTCCGCTTCCTTGCCCAGCTTTGCAAGGTTCTGGGGGTTCAGTTCAGACTTATCCTCCAGCACCTTCACGGTCACGCCGGGGAAGGCGAACTTTTTCTCGTTGTACTCCTCTTCGCCCTCCTCGCAGATCAGCAGCAGGGTCTTGTCGCCGGAGTCGAAATTGGGGTCTTCAAAGGTCTCCTGAATAAACTTGGTCTTGCCGCTTTCCAGAAAGCCCACAAACAGGTAGACCGGGATCTCTTTTGCCATAATAAATGGTTGCTCCTTCTCTCAATAATGGGGTTCTCAGCAGCCGAACAGCTGGGCGATGGCGGTCTCGTTCAGCTTGGAGCCGATGACCACCAGCTTGCCGCCCACGTCTGCGCTGCGGCTGCGCACTTCCCACTCGCCGGGCACATAATCGAACTCCAGCCAGCCGTCTGCGCCGCCGTCCACGATGCCCTTGCTGCGCAGGATCACGCCGTAATTGCCGGTATCCAGCTCGGTGAGGGCGTGCTCCACCTCGGCCTTGGTGAACTTGCGGGCCGTCTCCACGCCCCAGCTGGTGAACACTTCATCAGCGTGGTGGTCGTGATGATGATGGCCGCAGCAGCAATGACCGTCATGGTCGTGGTGATGCTCGTGCTCCTCGTGATTATGTTCGTCATGGTCATGGTGATGCTCATGCTCGTGCTCGTCATCATCCTCGTCATGATCGTGGTGGTGGCCGCAGCAGCAATGGTCATCATGATCGTGCTCGTCGTGGTCGTGGTGATGATGCTCGTGCTCATCCTCGTCATCGTCATCATCGTCATCGTGGTCATGATGATGGCCGCAGCTGCACACACCGTTCTCATCGTCGTGATGATGGTGATGCTCGTGCTCTTCTTCCTCGTCCTCGTGGGCGTGCTCCTCGTTTGCCTTGGCAGCCATGGCGATCAGCTCGGCCTTGAAGTCGTCCTTGGTGGACATGGCCTTCAAAATCTGCTCACCGGTCAGGTGATCCCATGCGGTGGTCACGATAGTGGCGGTGGGGTTCTTTTCGCGCAGCATTGCCACGGCAGCGGCGATCTTTTCCTCGTTGGCGGTCTGGGTGCGGCTGAGCAGGATGCAGCTTGCGTGGCTGATCTGATCATCGTAGAACTCGCCGAAGTTCTTCATATACATCTTGACCTTGTTCACATCGGCCACGGTGACAAAGCTGTTCAGCTGCACGTCCAGATGCTCAGCCACGCCCTCCACGGCGCGGGTCACATCGCTCAGCTTGCCCACGCCCGACGGCTCGATGACGATGCGGTCGGGGTGGTACTGCTCCACCACCTGCTGCAGCGCGGTGCGGAAATCGCCCACCAGAGAGCAGCAGATGCAGCCTGCGTTCAGCTCGTTGATCTGGATGCCGCTTTCCTTCAGGAAACCGCCGTCAATGCCGATCTCGCCGAACTCGTTCTCGATCAGCACCACCTGCTGGCCTGCAAAGGCCTCGGTGATCAGCTTTTTGATCAGAGTGGTTTTGCCGGCGCCAAGGAAGCCGGAGAAGATATCGATTTTAGTCATGTTCCAAATGCCTCTTTCTTTTTATCGCAATATTCGCAATTGTTAGCGCAAAGGGCCGCAGAGTGCTGACCCAAAAATACTACACCTCTATTATAACAAGGCTGTCAATGGAAAACCGGCCTTTTTCAAGAAAAAATTGTAACTTTTTTTGCAAATTGACGGCGTTTTGGGGGGAGTTTTGCCCCCGCATTGCATTCTTCCCCGCAGAATGATACAATAGCAGCAGCAAACCATCGCCGCCGGACGTTTTTCCGGCAAATGACAGAAAGAGGGCTTTTGTTATGAGTATGAACACAGTTCCCGAGCGTCTGGCCGCGCTGCGTGCCGCTATGCAGGCAAACGGCGTGGACGTCTATCTGATCCCGGTGGGCGACCCGCATTCCAGCGAGTATCTGCCCGACCACTACACCTCCCTGACCTACTTCTCCGGCTTCCACGGTGAGAACTCCAACTTTGTGGTCACCATGACCGAGAGCGCCGTCTGGGCAGACGGCCGGTACTTTGTGCAGGCAGAGAAGGAGATCGCCGGTACCGAGATCCAGCTGATGCGCATGGGCGAGCCGGGCGTGCCCACCGCTGAGGAATACTGCGGCAAGGTGCTGCCCGAGGGCGGCACGCTGGGTCTGTGCGGCCTGACCGCCAACTGTGCACTGGTCAACAACCTGAAAAAGGAACTGGAGCCCAAGCACGGCAGCATCAAGACCCTGTTCTTGGAGGACGAGCTGTGGGTGGAGGGCCGCCCTGCCCGCCCGGCTACCCCGGCATGGATCCTGCCCAAGGAATACGCTGGCTTCTCCCCGGCAGAAAAGCTGGAGCAGCTGCGCGGCAAACTGAAGGAGCAGGGCTGCACCGCCCAGCTGGTGGGCAAGCTGGATAATCTGGCATGGCTTCTGAACCTGCGCGCCATGGATATCGAGTGCACCCCCTACGCCATGGCGTACTGCTATGTTACCCCGAATCGCGCCGTGCTGTTCATCGATCAGGCGCGGGTCACCCCGGAGGCTAAGGCAGAGCTGGAAGCCAACGGCGTGACGCTGGCCGACTACGACAGCATTCTGGACGGGATGGCCGCCGAGACTGAGCCCCAGACCGTGCTGGCGGAGAGCGCTACCGTGAACTACGCCGTGTATCAGGTGCTGGAAAACAACCCCGCCCTGACCGTAAAGGACGCCGCCGACCCCCTGCTGGCCATGAAGGGCGTGAAGAACGAGGTAGAGCTGGCACACCTGCGCGAGTCCCATCTGCGGGACGCCGTGGCCATGGTGCGGTTCCAGATCGAGCTGGAGAACCGTCTGGCTTCCGGCGAACAGCTGACCGAGCTGACCGTGGACGAGATCCTGCACAAGTACCGCAGCGCAGACGATAAGTTCCTTGTGGAGAGCTTTGGCACCATTGCAGCCTACGGCGGCAACGCAGCCATGATGCACTACCACGCCACCCCGGAGGATCACGCTGTTTTGCAGCGCAAGGGCTTTTTGCTGGTGGACAGCGGCGCTACCTATCTGGACGGCACCACTGACATCACCCGCACCTACCCGCTGGGCGAGCTGACCGAGGACGAGCGGCTGTTTTATACCTGGACGCTCCAGTGCCACATCGACATTGCCAAGGCCGTCTGGCTGGATTACTGCGACTGCCATATGCTGGACACCATCGCCCGCGAGCCGCTGTGGCGTCACCTCATCAACTACCGCTGCGGCACCGGCCACAGCGTCAGCTTTGTGGGCAACGTCCATGAGGGCCCCCACGCTTTGAACGGGCGCAACACCACCCTGATGCGCCCGGGCATGATCGTCACCGACGAGCCCGGCGTGTACGAGGCCGGAGAGGTGGGCATCCGCATCGAGAACGAGATCGAGTGCTACCACAAGGCCGACAACCAGTACGGCACCTTCCTTGCCTTCCGTCCCCTCACCTTTGTGCCCATCGCTACTTCTCCCATCGTGCCCGGCGTGCTGGACAAGGAGCAGGTCGCTTGGCTGAACGACTACCACCGCAAGGTGTTCGAGCAGCTGGCACCCCGCCTGACCGAGGACGAGCGTGCATGGCTGGCTGAGAAGTGCGCCGCCATCGGCTGCTGAAAAGTAGCTGCGCTTGTACGTTAAGGCGTAAACTATTATAAAAACAAAACGGTCTGGAGCCTGTATGGTACAGGGTTCAGGCCGTTTTTTGTAAAATATCTCTTTACGGCAGGACGCTCCTTGACATTATCGGTTTTATCCGATAAAATATAGATAGAAAGCTTCGATGTGAGGATATAAAAATGCGGGAATACGATGTTGACTTCTTCATAAAGGAAAATGGCGATTGCCCGGTAAAAGAGTTCTTGCTCTCCCTTGACAAGAAGATGCGGGCAAAGCTTTTGGTGGAACTCGACCTGCTGGAAGAAAATGGTCCACAGCTCAGAGAGCCCTATTCAAAGCATCTTGAGGACGGGATCTTTGAGCTCCGGACGAAGCAGGGGTCGGACATCACACGCGTGCTGTACTTCTTTTTTGTAGGAAAGAAGATCGTCCTTACAAACGGATTCACAAAGAAAACCCAGAAAACACCCCGCGCTGAGATAGCGGCCGCGAAAAAATACCGCGCGGAATACATAGAGCGAAAGGAGAATCTCTCATGAGTGACTTTAGAAAATTCCTTGATGAACAGCTTGAGGACCCGGAGCTCAAGGCTGAATGGGATGCTTTGCAGCCGGAACGCGCACTGGTTCAGGCCATGATCGATGCACGCAAGCGCACCGGCCTGACGCAGCAGCAGCTGGCAGAAAAAACCGGCATCTCTCAATCCGACATCAGCAAATTCGAAACAGGCGGCGGCAATCCTTCCATCAAGACCTTGCAGCGTCTGGCGACAGGCATGGGGATGATCCTTCAGGTTGAGTTCAAGCCTGCCACAGGCACCCACTGAGCTGCGGACACGTTCCGTTTTGACAGCATTTTTTGAAAATTGCGGTAGCTCGTCTACCCTGCAAAGGAAACCAAACCATGATCTTTCACATTGCGATCTGCAGCCCGGACGGTGCGCTGCGCAGCAGGCTGGAGCACCAGTGCATGGAGTTCTTCGCCCGGCGGGAGGACGCCTGCATCGTGGAGCAGCTGCAAAGCCCGGAGGCGCTTTTGCAACAGGATGCCGCCGGGCTGCGGTACGAGCTGTACCTCATCGAGCTTGCGGCGGTAGCCCGGCCCGAAGGGCTTACGGCGGCGGCAGAGCTGCGCCGCCGGGGCCGCCGCGCTCCGCTGGCTTTTGTGGCACGCACCCCGGCCCATGCATACAGCGCCTACCGGGTGGACGCCATGCAGTATTTGCTGCAGCCGGTGCACCAGCCGGAAGTTTCTGCCCTGCTCAAGCGGGCGGTGGAGCCGGAATACGGCCCCACCCTTACCGTGACCACCGCAGACGGCGTGCGGGCATTGGCCTATGCTGAGATCGAATATCTGGAATGCACCCATCATATCGTGCACTTCCACCTGACCACCGGGGAGGATGTGGCCTCCCTCTCGCTGCGGGTACCCTTTTCTGCGGTGGCACAGCCGCTGCTTGCGGACGGCCGCTTCGTGCAGCCGCACCGCTCCTATGTGGTCAATCTGGAAGCAGTACAGCTGCTGTCCCCCGGCGAGGTACGGATGCGCAGCGGGGCGCGCATCCCCATCCCCCGCGGGCGGGAAGCCGCCGTCCGGGAGGCCTTCTGCGCCCGGGTAGGGTAAAAAGTAAAAAGTCGCTGCACATTCGTGCAGCGACTTTTTTGCTTAACGATTTATTCTTCCTTATGCCGGGGCTTTTTGCGGCGGGCGTGCTTTTGGGGCTTGCGGCGGGGCTTTTTGCGGGAGGGCTCGGGCTGGACAGAGGCATCGTTCAGGCGGGACATCGCATCCAGCAAAGCGCCCTGCAGGCTGTCCGAGGGTACCCCGCTCTCCGAAAAGGCGAACAGGAATTTGTAGATCTGGGGCTGCAGCTCCTCGTACAGCCCAAGGCGGGTGTACACCTCCTTGAACAGCTGAAAAATCTGTGTCTTGTTCTCTACGATGCCGCGCAGGTCGATCTGGGTATGACAGAGGCTTTTGGGGTTCTGGATATAATGATATCCGGCCTCGGGGATGGAAACGAACACCTGTGCGTGCTCCAGATACCCCATGTTGAAGATCAGATCCTCCGCCCAGTGCACATCGGGCGCAAAGGCAAGCTGATTTTGCGCAATGATCTCCCGGCGGTAGAGCTTGTTCCACAGCACGCCGTAGTAAAAGGAGGCGGGCTGCTGCATCAGGCGGCGGGCGTAGTCCTCCCGGCTGTAAACGCCCTGCGGCAGAAATCCGTACTTGTGTACCTCGGTCTTGGGGGCTTCCGGCTCGATGCCAAGGGAGGTCTGCAGCGTTTCCAGCGCGTGCCCGGTCTTGCTGGAGTTGGAAGGGATCACCATCCAGTACGGAGCGATCACAAGGTCGGCGTTGTGCTGCAAGGCGGCCTGTACAAGGTTCTGGGTGTAATCAGGGTCCAGTGCGTCATCACTGTCCACAAACTGGATATAGTCGCCCTGCGCAAGGGTAAGCCCGGCATTCCGCGTGCGGGAAACACCCTCGTTCTCCTTATCCACCACCACGATGCGGGGATCCTTGGCCCGGAACTGCTCACAGATGGCAAGGCTGTCATCCATAGAGCCATCATTCAACACGATGATCTCCAACTTCTGATAGGTCTGGCTGCAAATGCTTTCCAGACAGCGGGAAAGCCCCTTCTGGGCGTTGTACACGGGCACAATGATGCTGACGAGAGGGTTCGTCATGGCAGGGCCTCCTTTTTTGACGACAAAATTTGAGTATTATTATTATCATACTCCAGCGGCGCCCGGATTACAAGAGCGCCGCACTGTGGCAGTTTTGTGAAACCTTACGCCTGCGCCCAGTCCAGTGCAGTCCAGTCCGGCAGGAACTGGTCGCAGATGCGGCGCAAAGCGGGGGCATCGGCGGCGCTGGTGGTGTCCTGAATGCCCACCAGATAGAAGCCGGCGTCATGGGCGGTCTGGGCGGCGTAAAGGGCGTCCTCGCACACGGCACACCCGGCAGGCTCCGTGCCGCCAAGGCGGTGCAGCGCCTCCATAAAGGGGGCGGGGCCGCTCTTGCTCATAGCACCCCGCGCCTCGATGTAAAAATCAAAGTATTCGTCGATGCCAAGGCGGGTCAGCACGGTGCGGCACTGGCTGCTCCATGTGTTGGAGCACACGCACATCCGCGCGCCCTCGGCCCGCAGCCGGGCAAGAGTGTCCCGCACGCCGGGCTTCAGCTCCACCTTCTCGTACAATTGGGCGATCACCTCGCGCATCACGTCCAGATAGCCGTTCCTGTCCAGCGGCAGCGCATACTCCCGGATGAGGTACTGTGCGCCGTCCTCCATGCCCATGGTCAGCAGGGTCTCGTGCAGGTCTGCCTTCGGGGTGCGGCCAAAGCGTGCCAGCAGCGCCTCCGGGGCGCCCTCCCATACCACCACCATGCTGTCGGTCAGGGTGCCGTCCATATCAAAGATCCATTGTTTGCAGTGCATACGTTCCTCCTGTTGTGCGCCCTCCGGGCCGCTTTTATACTCATCTCCGGTTAGTATAGCACGAAACTTTCACAGGAAAAAGGCATGATCTCTGAAAAATCGGGAGAATTTTACCCAAAAGTATGGTATAATTATAACAATTTTAGAAAATACCGGGAACGTGCACGGGAGGGCTTGATATGGAACGCAGAGAACCCACGCAAAAGGCGCTGGTGCTGGCAGGCGGCGGTGCGCGCGGCAGCTATCAGGTAGGCGTCTGGCGGGCTTTGATGGAGCTGGACTGGCACCCGCAGATCATCACCGGCACCAGCGTGGGCGGGCTGAACGGCGCCATGTTCGTGCTGGACCTGTACGAGACTGCCCGGGATATGTGGCTGACCATCCGCAGCCGGGATGTGATGGAGCTGCCGAAGGAAAACGCCGACCTTTCTGCTCTGCACCAGTTTCTGCGCCGGGTGGTAAAGGAAGGCGGCATGGATGTGACCCCGCTGGAGGAGATCGTGGAGCGGGTGCTGGACGAGGACGCGCTGCGGGCAGCGCCCATCCGGTTCGGCCTCGTGACGGTGGAGCAGCGGGGGCTGCGCCCCCGGGAGCTGACGCTGGAGGATATCCCCGCCGGGCAGGTGCGGGACTACCTGATGGCTTCGGCGGCCTGCTTCCCCGCATTGCGGGCGCGGCAGATCGACGGGGTAAAGTTTCTGGACGGCGGGTACAGCGATAATATGCCCACCGGCCTTGCCAAGACCATGGGCGCAGAGGAACTGGTCTGTGTGGATCTGGAAGGCGTGGGCATCACCCGCCCGAACCTGACCGGCCTGCCCACCACCATGATCCGCAGTTACTGGGAGCTGGGCGATATCCTGCACTTCGACCCCGACACCGCCAAGCGCAACATGGAGCTGGGCTATTACGACACCCTGCGCGCCTTTGGCCGCATCCGGGGCTGTGCCTACGCGGTGGACAGCGGTGCGGACAGCAGCGCCGATGCCGAAGCCTTCCGCGCAGCCTTTGACACCGTGCAGAAGGAGGTGCGGGAGAAGTACCCTGTCACCCTTACCGCCGATGCCGCTTTACTGCTGGCACGGATGAAGGACGCCCAGCTTGCCCCGCTGGAAGCCGCCGCCGAGGACGCCGGGGTAGACCCCACCCACTTTTATACCACCCAGACGCTGGCTAAGGCATTTCTGGCCGCGTGTGATAAAGAACGCATGGAAAGCTTTGCCCCGCTGTTCACAGGCAGCAGCACCGCCGGGCAGGCAGCGCTGGCCGCTTTGCTGCCCAATACATTCTTACAGGCGCTGGTGTGGCGCACTTTGACCGCACCGGCTTTGCCGGAGGTGACAGAAGATGAAGGTTTATAAAGGCGTATCCGCATCCCCGGGGCTGGTGCTGGGTCAGGTGAGCCGTCTGGAGCACCATGTGGAGACCTTCAGCCACGGGCCTTTCAACCCGGAGCGGGAGCTGCGGCTGCTGGCAAATGCCGTGCACACGGCGCAGAATGAACTGGACTCCATGGCGGAGCGCGCCGCCCCCACCGAGCAGGCCATCTTTTTGTTCCAGAGCATGATGCTGGACGACGAGGGCATGATGAACGAGGTGCGCTTTTGCATCAATGCGGGCATCAGCGCCTCGGCGGCGATGCATCAGGTGGGGCAGCGCTACGCCGACCAGCTTGCCAACATGAAGGATAACCCCTATATGCAGCTGCGCAGCGTGGATATTCTGGACGCCACCCGCCGGGTGATCAACATCCTGACCAACCGTCCCCGGGTGTGGCTGGCGCTGGATCATCCGGTGATCCTTGCCGCCGACCGGCTGATGCCCACCGACCTGTTCAGTGTGCCCTCCGGCATGATCTTGGGCGTCATCACCGCCGAGGGCAGCGGCCAGAGTCATGCCGCCATCATTGCCCGGGCAATGAACATCCCGGGCATCGTGCAGGTGGGCAAGGATTTTCTGGACGACTGCGACGGCCGCACCGTCATTCTGGACGCAACCAACGGCAACTGCATCCTTGACCCGGATGCCGTCGCCCGCCAGCAGGCGGAGGCCAGCATCTGCCAGCTCCAGCGCGAGGACGCGGAGATGAAGCAGCTGCACAGCCTGCCGGATGAAACGCGGGACGGCGAACCCTTTGAGCTGCTGGCCAACTGCTTCGGCCCGGAGGATATCGACACCGCCATGCAGTCCGGTGCCAAGGGCGTTGGGCTGCTGCGCAGCGGCTACATGATGCTGCCCGGGCGCATTCTGGACGAGCAGGAGCAGTATTTCTTCTATTGCTCCTGTCTGGCAGCGGCAAACGGCTGCCCGGTGACCGTGCGCACCTTCGACTTTGGCTCCGACCGCACCGTGGCCGATGCCAATCAGGGGCCGCAGTCCTCCAAGCTCGGCCTGCGCGGCATCCGCAACAGCCTGCGCCAGCCCCAGCAGTTCCAGACCCAGATCTGCGCCTTGCTGCGCGCCGCCGCCCGGGGGCCGCTGCGGGTGATGTTCCCCATGGTGACCGATGTGGAGGACTGGGACGCCGCCATGAGCATTGTGGAGCACTGCCGCCAGAACCTGCGGGAGCGGGGCGTGCCCTTTAACGAGAACACCCAGTTCGGCGTGATGCTGAGCATCCCCGCCGCCTGCCTGACCGTGGAGGACTTTGTAGCCCACGGCTGCGATTTTCTGGTCATCGGCACCAACGACCTGACCCAGTACACCCATGCCGCCGACCGGGAACTTGCCAGCGCGGAGCACTACTACCGCCCCGCCAGCCCGGCCATGAAAAAGCTGATCACCATGGTGATGGATGTTGCCAATGCGCACCACGTCCCGGTGACTATCTGCGGCCTTGCCGTGGGCAACCCCGCCAACACGGCGCAGTACCTGCACCTCGGTCTGCGCAGCTTCTCGGTAAGCCCCCAGAACCTGCTCAAGGTAAAACAGGCTCTGCTGGACACCGATGCCCACCCGGATGCAGGGGAAAACGGCTGAAAATGCTTTACAAGACGTAATATAACGCAAAATAATAAGAGGCTGTTGCACGAAATCCTGTGCAGCAGCCTCTTTCGCTCTTTTTTGTTATAGCTGTCGTTTTTCTTTACGACCCCCTTCCGTGAAAAAGCACCCCGGGAAAATCCGCAGATTTTCCCGGGGTGCCAATTTTAAATAATTATTCCGCTGAAGATGGTCAGAGCAAAGCGGAGACCATTTAAATCGTCAAGCGTCTTACTCCAGATTCCCCGTCAGGGTCATGACGGCGGAGAGCACCGCCAGCGGGGCGGTCTCGCACCGGAGGATGCGGGGGCCAAGGCCCACCGTTTTTGCCCCGGCCTTGGCGGCCATTTCGGCTTCCTCGGCGGCAAAGCCGCCCTCGGCGCCGGTCACGATGGCAAGGCGCAGCTTTTGCCCATCGGCGGGCTTTGCCTCCGTCAGCAGCTGGCGCAGGGGCGCGCCGCCGCACTCGTAGCAGAACAGCACAAGATCGTACTGGTCAAAGCTGCGGCACACCGCCCCAAAGTTCGGCAGCGGCAGGGCTACGTCCGGCAGAACACCCCGGCCGCACTGCTTGGCGGCTTCCAGCGCAATGCGGTTGTAGCGCTCGTTCTTCTGCTCTTCCTTTTTGGGTGCAGCCACGCAGTAGCGGCTGAAGAAGGGTACGATGTGGGCAGCGCCCAGCTCCACCCCGTGCTTGATGATCTGTTCCAGCTTGTCCTGCTTGGGGTAGCCCGCCAGCAAAGTCACCTCCACGGTGGGCTCGGCGGCGCTGGGGTAGCCCGGCTCTACGGCAAAGTCTACCCTGTCCTCCCCAAAGCCGGTAATGGTGGCGGTGTACTCCACGGCGTTGCCGTCGCAGAGGATGACGGTATCCCCCGGCTTTGCCCGCATCACCCGGGCAAGGTGATGGGCGTCCGCACCCCGCAGGGTGGCGGTACCGTCGGAGATCTCGGTGGTAAAGTAGCGGTGCGGCATATTGTGCGCTCCTTCTTACAATATTTGAATCTCAGGCCTTTTTGCAGACGATGCACTCCCAGCCGCGCTTTTCCTTGACTTCTGCCACGGCGAGGCCGGCCTTTTTCAGTCCGGCGATCACCTCGTCCTTGCGGCTGTCGATGATGCCGCTGGCAATAAAGGTGGCACCCTCGGCCATCAAGCCGGGCACGGCGGGTGCAAGGCTGAGGATGGCGTTGGCCACGATGTTGGCGGTGATGATATCATAGGTGCCGCTGGCCTTATCGGATAGATCACCCACCAGCACGGTCAGCTTATCCTGCACGCCGTTCAGGGCTGCGTTCTCCCCGGCGGTACGCACCGCCACGGGGTCGATGTCCACGCCCTCGGCGCTGGCAGCGCCCAGCTTGAGGGCGGCAATGGCAAGGATGCCGCTGCCGGTGCCGATATCCAGCACCCGCTCGCCGCCGCGCACCTGCTCGTCCAGCGCTTCAAGGCAAAGGCTGGTGGTCTCGTGACCGCCGGTGCCAAAGGCAAGGCCGGGGTCAAGGATCAGCTTTACCCGGTCGGTATCGTACTGCTGCCACGAGGGCACCACAGCCAGACGGCTGCCGATCTCCATGGGGTGGTAGTATTTGCGCCAGCCGTTCTGCCAGTCCTCCTGCTCCACGCCCTCGGTCTCCACGGTGTAGGGGATGCCGGCGGCTTCCATGCGGGCGGCGATGAGCGCCAGCGTCTCCACCTGAGAAGCGCCCGGCTCCAGATACAGATGGATGATCACGGTATCCCGGGGCTTGTCCAGCAGCTCCTGCTCGATCAGGTCCACATGAGCGATCTCGGCCACCTGCTGCTCGATGTCGCTGTAATCCTCGATGTAGATGCCGCCCTCGGCGATCAGGGTGGCAACGGCTTCGGCGTTTTCGGCATCAGCCTTGGCCACGGTCAGGCGGATATCGGTCCATTCCATAGTACAAGTCTCCTTTTTATCCTTGCCCTTCCGGCAGCGCCGGAGGGAAAAATTCTGTCACCTGTATAGTACCCGATTCTGCGCCCGGATGCAAGCCCCTTGGCAAAACCGGCGGCGCTGGTACAATGTTTGCACAGATTGACTTTCGGCAAAACATCCGGTATGCTATACAGGACAGGAAAAAATATGATGCTGCGCAAAGCGGCATCGGAAAGGGATCTTTATCGTATGTGTACCAAAATCTTCACATGGCGGCTGCTCACCGGCCCAGAGCTGACCGAGGTGTATCTGAACGAGATGCGCCGGGACTTTCCCGCCGGGGAGCTGAAGCCCCTGAGCATGATCCTGACCAGCGAAGCGGAGGGCACCGCCCACACATGGGGCGTGTTTGACGGCGACACGCTGGCGGCTTATCTTTTGATGGTGCGGCCGGAGGGCTGCCGGGTGAGCCAGCTGGATTATTTCGCCGTAGTGCCCGCCTACCGCGCCCACGGCATCGGGGCGCAGCTGCTGGCACAGCTGCCCGCCCAGGAGGGCGATGCCGAAGCGATCCTTATTGAAGCCGAAATGCCGGAAAAGGCCGAGGACGCCGCCATGGCCGTGCGGCGTCTGGGCTTCTACGCCCGCTGCGGCGCATGGGACACCCACTACACCGAGCATCTTTTTGACGCATGGTTCCGCATTCTGGTGCTGGACTGCCCGGGCTGCGCCTCCCTTGCCCCGGAGGCTGTGGTAGAGGCACTGGCCGACTGCTACCGCCGCACCATCAGCCCCACCCAGTGGCAAAAGCACGTTCAGTTCTTTGCCCCGGACGGCAGTGTGTGCGGGTAACCAAACCATCAGATGCGCAGGGCGCGGAGGAAGCTTCCATGAGTGAATTTTCACATCTGAAAAACAAGCTGCTGGCCGAGCAGGTGGAGGACCAGATCTACCACTACATTCTGGACGAAGCGCTGGAGCCGGGCGCAAAGCTGCCCAACGAGTTCGCACTGGGCGAAAAGTTCCGGGTGGGGCGCAGCACCATCCGCGAGGCGGTCAAGCTGCTGTCCAGCAAGGGCATCGTGGAAGTGCGGCAGGGCTCCGGCACCTATGTGGTGACCACGGTCAAGGGCCTTTCCGACCCGCTGAACCTGCGCAGCGTGCAGGACAAGAACGCGCTGGCTTTTGATCTGGTAAACGTCCGTCTGCTGCTGGAGCCGGGCATTGCGGAAATGGCCGCACAGAACGCCACCCCGGAGGACATCGAGCGACTGCGGCGGCTCTGCGAGCGGGTGGAGACCAAGATCCACGAGGGCGACCGCTACATCGAGGATGACATCGCCTTCCACACCTGCATCGCCGAGAGCAGCAAGAATCTGGTGGTGGGGCAGCTGATCCCTGTCATCGACACGGCGGTGATGATGTTCGTGAACGTCACCCACAAAAAGCTCATCGACGAGACCATCATGACCCACCGCATAATCACCGAAGCCATTGCCAACCACGATCCCATCGGCGCAAAGGCTGCCATGGTGATGCACCTGAACTTCAACCGCAGCTACATCAAAAAGGTCTACGATGGCGAGGACCCCGACGACGGCACCATCGGCATGGCGGCGTATGTCAATTGATACACAAAACTGATTGAAAATGCGCTCCGCTTTGCTCTGCGCATAGTCAGCGGAAAAATATTTTTTATAGAGCAATGCCGGAGCGTCTGCGGACGCTCCGGCATTGCATTTTCACGGGTGGGGTCGTGAAGGACAGCGGCAGCTGCAGCGCCGCTTTCTACGAAAGCGCGGCGCTGCCGGAAAGGCTTTGACTGAGAGGGTTCTTCCTAAAGTCATCAGATGACTTTTCTCCCGTGTTTTTGCCAAAAGCCGCTTTGACGGCCGATTTTGGGCAAAATTCGCCCAGATTTGGGCAGTGTGCATGATGTATCCCAGAGTTTTTGCACAAAAAGTAGGACATACCCGTGACAACTTGCAAAGAGACGTCTGCGGATTTACAATAAAGTCACAAAAAGGTCCAGCAGAAAAAGGACGAAAGCAAGCAGTATTTGGAGGTAATGAATATGGAGTTGCGTTCACAGGAAGTCCGCACTTTAGCACCCGAGAACGACCCCCTGAAAATGGGTATGGGCTGGAAGGTCGAGGACCTTTCCAAGCCCCAGATCATGGTGGAAAGCACCTTCGGCGACAGCCATCCCGGCAGCGCCCATCTGGATCAGTTCGTCAAGGAGGCCGTGCAGGCGGTCAACGATAACGGCGGCAAGGCGGCCCGCTACTTTGCCACCGATATGTGCGACGGCATCGCACAGGGGCATGACGGCATCAACTACTCGCTGCCCCACCGTGACGCCATCGTCAATCTGGTGGAGGCACAGGCAAACGCCAGCGTCTACGATGGCGGCGTGTTCATCGCCAGCTGCGACAAATCTGTGCCCGCCATGCTGATGAGCATCGGCCGTTTGAAGGACATGAGCGCCATCGTGGTCACCGGCGGCGTCATGGAAGCCCACACCCTGCCCAAGGAATATGTGGTCAACGACCCCGCCTGCGCCATCAACGAGCTGCTGACGCTGGAGCAGATCGGCAAGTTTGATGCATGGGAAAAGACCGGCGTCATCCCCAACAGCCAGCTGGATTACTACAAGCACAACGCCTGCCCCAGCTGCGGTGCCTGCTCCTTCATGGGTACCGCCTCCACCATGCAGATCATGGCCGAGGCACTGGGTCTGATGCTTCCGGGCACCGCCCTGATGCCCGCCACCGCCCCGGAGCTGAAGCAGGCCGCCTACGATGCCGGCAAGCAGCTGATGGAGCTGGTCAAGAAGGGCATCACCGCCAAGGATATCGTGACCAAGAAGAGCTTTGAAAACGCCATCATGGTGCACGCCGCCATCTCCGGCTCTACCAACGCCACCATGCACCTGCCCGCCATCGCCCACGAGTTCGGCATTGAGATCGACGCCGACACCTTTGACCGGATGCACCGCGGCGCACACTACCTGCTGAACATCCGTCCCTCCGGCGACTGGCCCGCACAGTACTTCTACTACGCAGGCGGCGTGCCCCGGGTGATGGAGGAGATCAAGTCCATGCTGCATCTGGATGTGATGACCGTCACCGGAAAGACGCTGGGCGAGAATCTGGAGGAGCTGAAGAAGAACGGCTTCTACCAGCACTGCGACGCCATTCTGGCGGAAAAGACCGCAGGCTTTGCCCGCCCGGTCAGCCGCGAGGACATCATCCACAGCTTCGACAACGCCAAGGGCACCGACGGCAGCATCGCCATCCTGAAGGGCAACCTTGCCCCGGAGGGCTGCGTCATCAAGCACACCGCCTGCCCCAAGAATATGTTTGAAGCCACTCTGCGCGCCAAGCCCTACGACAGTGAGGAGGCGTGTATCTCCGCTGTGCTGCACGGTGAGGTGAAGCCCGGCGACGCCATCTTTATCCGGTACGAGGGCCCGCGCGGCAGCGGTATGCCCGAGATGTTCTACACCGGCGAGGCCATCTGCGCCGACCCGAAGCTGGCTTCCAGCGTAGCGCTGATCACCGATGGACGCTTCTCCGGCGCAAGCCGCGGCCCGGTCATCGGCCATGTCAGCCCGGAGGCTGCCGTGGGCGGCCCCATCGCACTGGTAGAGCCGGACGACCTGATCCAGATCGACGTGCATAACCGCAAGCTGGCCATCGTGGGCGTGAAGGGCGAGCCCAAGACCCCCGAAGAGATGGACGCCATCCTTGCCGAGCGCCGCGCCAATTGGAAGCCCAAGGCTCCCAAGTACACCAAGGGTCTGCTGAAACTCTACTCTCAGCACGCCGTCAGCCCCATGAAGGGTGCATACATGGAGTAAACCACTCCGCATAAATAACAAAAAGTAAACTATCCGGTGCGTTTTTCCGGACGGCTTGGATAAGTGCAACCAAAAAATCATGAAACGGAGGAAATTTCTATGACAGCAGTTGCAACGCCCGATGCGGCACGGCTGGTTTTTGCTGCCGTGGCAGGCCTGATCCTATTGCTCATTCTCATCATCAAGTTCAAGGTACACGCCATGATCTCCATCCTGATCGGTGCGGTGGGCATCGGCCTGATGGCCGGTATGCCCCTGTCCGACATCATCGGCTCGGTGAACGAGGGCATCGGCAACACCTTAAAGGGCATCGCCCTTCTTGTGGGTCTGGGCTCCATGTTCGGCGCCATTCTGGAAGAATCCGGCGGCGCACAGACCTTGGCTGTGACCATGGTGCGGAAGTTCGGTGACGAAAAGGCCGCGTGGGCACTGGGCATCACGGGTCTGGTGGTGGCCATGCCGGTGTTCTTTGATGCAGGACTTATCATCCTCATTCCGCTGGCCTTCTCTCTGGCAAAGCGCACCAAGCGCTCCGTACTGTACTACGTCATCCCCCTGCTGGCCGGTCTGGCGGTCGGCCACGCCTTCATCCCGCCCACGCCGGGTCCCGTTCTGGTGGCTACCATGCTGGGCGTTGACCTTGGCTGGGTCATCCTCGTCGGCATCTTCTGCGGCATCTTTGCCATGATTGCCGCCGGTCCCATCTGGGGCAGCATCTGCGGCAAAAAGTACATGGTTGAAGTCCCCGAGCACGTTGCACAGCAGGCAGACATTGACGAGAGCAAGCTGCCCAAGTTTGGCACCATCGTGGGCATCATCATGATCCCGCTGCTGCTCATCATCGCAAACTCCGTGGCAAAGGTAGTGCCCGCACTGGCAGGCATCCAGCCCGTTCTGGCCTTCCTCGGCGAGCCCTTCATGGCGCTGCTGCTGGCTACCATCGCTGCTATGTACCTGCTGGGCACCCGCCACGGCTACACTAACGCCCAGCTGGAAAAGATCATGACCAAGTCTCTGGAGCCCACCGGTATGATCCTGCTGGTCACTGCCTGCGGCGGCGTGCTGCGCTATATGCTGCAGAACTCCGGTCTGGGCGATGTCATCGGCAACGCCGTGGCAAACGCCAGCCTGCCGCTGGTGCTGGTGGCCTTCATCGTGGCTGCTCTGGTGCGTATCTCGGTGGGTTCCGCTACCGTGGCTATGACCATGGCCGCAGGCATCATCTCCGCCATGCCCGGCCTCAGCGCGCTGAGCCCGCTGTACCTTGCCTGTGTCACCGCTGCCATTGCAGGCGGCTCCACCGTCTGCTCCCACTTCAACGACTCCGGCTTCTGGCTGGTGAAGAGCCTTGTGGGTATGGACGAAAAGACCACCCTCAAGACCTGGACCATCATGGAAACGCTGGTCGGCGGCGTGGGCTTCCTGGTAGCACTCGTTATTTCCTTCTTTGCCTGAGCGCCTGTCCGGGGCCTGCACCTTGGGATAAGCGTTGGGAGATCTCCTTATTCATTTACCTCGTTACCTCCTTCAAAAACAGCCGCTCCGGGTGCGCCCGGAGCGGCTGTTTTTTGCGCCTGCGTGACCCGGTCACAGAAAAGCGGGCTGCGTATGGGGTATACTGATGGTGTCAGTAAACACAACACCCATTCAGGAGGGAAAAAATATGGCAGTCATCAACATTACCAAGGAAAACTTTGCACAGGAAGTGCTCCACAGCGAAAAGCCCGTATTGCTGGACTTCTGGGCCAGCTGGTGCGGTCCCTGCCGGATGCTGAGCCCCGTGGTGGACGAAGTAGCCGAAGAGCGCGCCGATGTAAAGGTGGGCAAGGTGAACGTGGACGAGCAGCCGGATCTGGCGGCGCAGTTCGGGGTGATGAGCATCCCCACCCTGCTGGTATTCGAGCAGGGCAAGCTGGTGCGTCAGGCCGTGGGCGCCCGCCCCAAGGCCGGTGTGCTGGAGCTGCTGGGCTAAATTATCGTTTTGAATGTGGAACAGCGGAACACCTGCGGGCGTCCCGCTGTCTCTTTTTTACGGAAATGGTTGGCATCAATTCAAAAAAATCATCCACGCTTCTACAAATGGAACCACAAAACCAAAGCAAAAGAAAAACAAAAGATCCAGCACAACTTTCATCCATCTGGCAGAGCGTGTGCCGAAAGACATGGCGTGAATGATAAAAAGATTGATCTCACCCCAGCGGCGATAATAGCCTGTCTGTTCAAAACTGTTCCAGATCTCCAGTGATAAAAATTCAATGTCAGCACACAACGGGAAAATGACGAGAGAATGCATCCAGCCGTCTGCCCGAAAAGAGCCATCGCCAAGACCATACCAGTGCACCGCAATGGTGCCGGGGCAAGCCAAAACACCCCACAAGGCAAGCGCAATGCTCAGCCCAAGCAGGGCGGTGCGCACGGAATGCCAATCTACGGTGTGCTGCCGGCGCAGCATGGTAAAGAAATCTTCCAGCTGGATGGTCGGTGCGGCATCGGCTTCTTCCGGGGCGCGGCAGTGCATAAGGTCGGCAAGGGTCAGCCCCAGAGCATCTGCCAGCGGTTCCAGCGTGTTGATATCCGGCAGACCGATGCCCCGCTCCCAGCGGCTGACAGCCTTGTCGGTAACGTGCAGCTGTTCCGCCAGTTCTGCCTGTGTCAGCCCCTGCGCTTTGCGCATCCGGCTCAGATAATTTCCGAAAGTTCTGGCATCCATTTTATCAACTCCCTTGGAAAAAGCATAGCATAAGGCAGCATAAAACGCAATCGACGCTCTGTTTACCCGGGCAAAAAGTGTTTGGATAGCTTGAATGCAAACAGCAAAGCGCCCGCCCTATGGTTCGAGCCGAACCACGGGGCGGGCGCTTATTTTATATGGAGTTCAGAAGAAAAATGCGGGATTCAGCTTACAGCTGGGGGCCTGCGGAGACCAGAGCCTTGCCGTGCTCGTTGCCCTCGTACTTAGCGAAGTTCTTCACGAAGCGGCCAGCCAGATCCTTTGCCTTCTCTTCCCACTGAGCGGCATCTGCGTAGGTGTCGCGGGGATCGAGGATGGCGGGGTCAACACCGGGCAGAGCGGTGGGAACCTCAAAGTCGAAGTAGGGGATCTTCTTGGTGGGAGCCTCGTTGATGGCACCGCTCAGGATGGCGTCGATGATGCCGCGGGTATCCTTGATGGAGATGCGCTTGCCGGTGCCGTTCCAGCCGGTGTTGACCAGATAAGCCTTTGCGCCGCTGGCCTTCATCTTCTTGACCAGCTCCTCAGCGTACTTGGTGGGGTGCAGCTCCAGGAAAGCCTGACCGAAGCAAGCGGAGAAGGTGGGGGTGGGCTCGGTGATGCCGCGCTCGGTGCCTGCCAGCTTTGCGGTAAAGCCGGACAGGAAGTAGTACTGGGTCTGCTCCGGGGTCAGGATGGAGACCGGGGGCAGAACGCCGAAGGCGTCAGCAGACAGGAAGATCACGTTCTTTGCTGCAGGAGCAGAAGAAACGGGACGCACGATGTTCTGGATGTGGTTGATGGGGTAGGACACACGGGTGTTCTCGGTGACAGACTTGTCAGCGAAGTCGATGTGGCCCTCGGCATCCAGAGTGACGTTCTCCAGCAGAGCGTTGCGCTTGATGGCGTTGTAGATATCGGGCTCGGACTCCTTATCCAGGTTGATGACCTTAGCGTAGCAGCCGCCCTCGAAGTTGAACACGCCGTTGTCGTCCCAGCCGTGCTCGTCATCGCCGATCAGCAGACGCTTGGGATCGGTGGACAGGGTGGTCTTGCCGGTGCCGGACAGACCGAAGAAGATGGCGGTGTTCTCGCCGTTCTTGTCGGTGTTGGCAGAGCAGTGCATGGAAGCAATGCCCTTCAGCGGCAGGAAGTAGTTCATCATGGAGAACATACCCTTCTTCATCTCGCCGCCGTACCAGGTGTTGACGATGACCTGCTCCTTGCTGGTGATGTTGAACAGCACAGCAGTCTCGGAGTTCAGGCCCAGCTCCTTGTAGTTCTCGACCTTAGCCTTGGAAGCGTTGTAAACAACGAAATCAGGCTCGAAGTTCTCCAGCTCCTCAGCGGTGGGACGGATGAACATATTGGTAACGAAGTGTGCCTGCCAGGCCACTTCCACGATGAAACGCACTGCCATGCGGGTATCCTTGTTGGCGCCGCAGAAAGCATCCACGACGTACAGGCGCTTGTTGGACAGCTCCTTCTGAGCGATCTCCTTGACAGCCTTCCAAGCCTCCTGAGAAGCGGGGTGGTTGTCGTTCTTGTACTCATCGCTGGTCCACCACACGGTGTCCTTGGAGTTCTCGTCCATCACGATGAACTTGTCCTTGGGAGAACGGCCGGTGTAGATGCCGGTCATCACGTTCACAGCACCCAGCTCGCTGACCTGACCCTTCTCGTAACCTTCCAGCTCGGGATTGGTCTCCTCGGCGAACAGCTGCTCGTAGGAGGGGTTGTGCACGACTTCAGTCGTGCCGGTGATGCCATACTTGGTAAGATCCAACTTTGCCATATTTGCGTACCTCTACTTTCGTTTGATCCTTACATAACTCTGTGTAGGAGATGCAGCGCCATTTATGGTACGGACACCGCATAAGGGGGAGACAGCACAGAACGATGCAATGCAAATTCTCCTGTCTATCATTATACACAAAAGCTTTTCAAAAGCAATAAATGGAAGGTTCTGTTTGCAAAAAAGAAACAAATTTCATAAACAAGCTTTCCCACATTAAGTAAATTCCCGAAGCCTTGCAGGGACGCAGACTGTGAAAAATAAGGCGGGACGGGAGAAAACCGACATTTTGATAAAACTTTGACAAGCAGGGATACATTAAAAACAGGACGCTTTGCGCATTTTTATCCCCGATTTGCTGCTGCCTTTGTCTTATTGTGTAATTTTTGCGTTGGCTCAAACGTTTTTCTGGCGAAAGGACTTTCGTTGTGCTATACTTATTTTAAACAGAAGCACTTTTCCGCCCGCCGCGGCGGCCCACATATAAAGGAACTGCCATGAAAACCATCTACATTCTGCTCACCCGCTCCGGCACGCTGCTGTCCAAACTGGTCTATGCCGCCACCGGTGCCAGCTATACTCACGCCTCCATGGCGTTTGATGCAGAGCTGAGTTGCCTGTACAGCTCCACCCGCAAAAACGGCTACACCATGTTCCCCGCAGGCCCCAGCAAGGAATATCTGAACAAGGGCGTTTTCCGTCTGCGGGACAACGCCCCCTGTGCGCTGTACGCGCTGGAGGTGTCCGACGAGGCCTATTCCCACGCACTGTGCCGCACCGAGGAGTTCATGCGCCACAGCGAGGAGTACAGCTTCAACACGCTGGGGCTGATTTTGTGCGGGCTGCATATCCGCTGGCAACGCCGCCGGCATTATTTCTGCTCCCAGTTTGTCAGTGAGGTGCTGGAGCAAAGCGGCGCTTTGGCGCTGCCCAAGGACAGCACCCTGATGCACCCCAACGACTACCCCCTGCTGCCCCAGCTGAAGTGCCTGTACAAGGGACGCTTAGCCGACCTGCCCCAGCGCAAGGCCATGGATCTGGGCGAAACGCCCTCGATGGTCAGCATCTATACCGGCCTGCTGGTGGAGCTGCTGCAGCGCCGGGCGCAAAGGTTTTTTGAGTAATTTTGTTGTATAAAACTGAAATTTCCGCTTTTTTAGGTGTCGCTCTTGCTTTTTGCAGCCAATTGTGGTAATATTATTCGGCGGTATTGTTTTGCCGCAGAATATGCGCTCGTAGCTCAGCCGGTAGAGCATCTGACTTTTAATCAGAGGGCCAGGGATTCGAGTTCCCTCGAGCGCACCAAAATCCCACGAGGAATCGCAAGATTCCTCGTGGGATTTTCTTTTTGTACGCCGTTTGCACGGTCTCTGCACGGTTTTGCACGGTCCGCATTTTTTCGTGTCAGATGGAGTAAGTCTGTGAATTACTCTGCAATTCGTGCTATTTTTTGCAATTCAGGTCAGCAAAGCCAAGCGGAGCCGCGCTTTTACAGAGGGGTCTGCGTCCTTCAGAAGCTCCAACAGTGCCGACACGGAGATGGCCGGTTCTGCTTCAACCGGGGCAGCCTGCACAAGTGTTGCTCCCGGCTTGTAGAAGCCTTCCTCGAACTTTTTGCCCAGCTTTTTACGGGAATCCTGCTGGATGTGTGCATAGGTGTTGACCAGAAGATTAGCGCTGGCATGGCCCGTTGTGCCCTGTACCGCTTTCACATCGCCGCCGGAGATCATCAGTTGATAGGTGGCACTGGAATGCCGCAGACCGTGAAACACAATGCGGGTGAACTCCGGGTGCTCGTCCTGCCACTTGATGAACTTCTTGCGGATGAGGATCGGCTCTACCGCCAAACCGTTGGGCAAGCGCAGGAGCATCCCACTGTTGCGGTAGCGTTCCGGCTCAACGGCTTCGTCCATTTCCAAACGCTTTAGCCAGTGCTTCAATTCCTCTTTCAGCACGGCTGTCATGAAAATGGTTCGGTTGGAAGATGCTGTTTTGGTCTTTTTGAGCACCAGCGTTGTGGTACTGCCCTCGCGCTTGTCCTCAAACTCCTGCAAGATGCAGCCCTTGCCCGTTTTCGCCAGCGATGCTTTTTGGACACGCTGCATACACTTGTTGATGCGGAATGTGCCGGTGCCGTCTGCTCCATCAAAATCAAGATCTTCCGGAGTCAGGCCAGCGACTTCTCCCTCACGCAGTGCGCCCACCAGCGTAAGATGGACTGCCAGATGCAGAATGGGGTCCTCCATGCTGGCAAGTGCGGCCCACATCTCGTCCGCATCCCAGATGGCACGCTCCTGAATCGACTTTTTAGGGCTGTCCACCGGAACGGGGCTTTTGATGAGGATGCCCCACTCCACCGCGTATTGGAACGCTGTCCGCAGCAGGCGATGCACCTCGTGGATGGTCGTGCCGGAGAGAAGCCGCTGCTGCTGTTTTTCCGAAAGCACCTGCTTTTTGCCCTCAAGATACTGGCCGCAGGGCGTTTTGCCAAGAGTAGCATACAGGTCCTCCAGATGGTAGGGCTTGAGCTTTTGCATCTGCATATCGCCGATGTACGGAATAATAAGGTTCTGAACGGTTCCCAGATTGGATTGATAGGTGCAGGGTGCCCATTTGTGCTTGTTGCACTGTTTGGGAAGCCACTCCATCAAAAACTCTTTGACGGTGATGGTGGACGGAATCAGAAACGTTCCGTTTGCAAGTTCGTGTTCGATTTGTTTTTTGCGATTTGTTGCCTCCTCTTTCGTGGAAAAACTTTCCCATTTGTTGCAGTTTTTACCCTGCTCGTCTTGATAAGTATAGCGGACGCCATAGGAGCTGCCGCGTTTCGTAATATATGCCATACGTTATCTCCTTTTTCAAGCTGCCCGGAGCCACGCATCGAAGCTGTCTTTCGGGATGCGGATGCTTCCGCCTACCCGCAGAACACGGAATTCGGTGGTGCTGTTGCACAGGTTGTAAGCAGAGCGCAGGCTGATGGACAGCATCTGCGCGATCTCTTCCACCGTGTACACCAGTGTTGTGGCTTTCAGGCTGTCAGTCGGAGACTTGACGGCATTGGTTTGAGTGACCACTTCCATTGTATCGTTATTCGGAATGGTCTGCAATATATTTTTCGTATAATCCAAAGATTTCACAGTTTCGGTCGCAACAGGCCGAGATTTGTTCATAGGCAAAACCTCCATGTTTTATTTTTGATATAAATTCAAAATCACCTGCTCACTCTGCTCATCCTGCGCCTATTGCACACTGTGAGCAGGCTGAGCAGGGCTTTTTCAAGTTGATTCTATTTTTTAATCCCACGGACTGGGAACATCAACGGGTAAAAACAGGTCAACGTCTACATTGTGAAAGCCCCGATTTGTGCCAATGCACTTATCATCATAGACGATGCCCAGACTTTTCTGATTATCTTTTAGATGGTGGATAAAGGTTGATGCTGCCAGCGGCTTTTCCAGGTTATCCAGACACCAGCGTTCATAGACTTTATAGAAATCCGTGGATTTGCACTTGGCCCCCTGCCGAATTTCAAAGTAGCCCTCAGATTTGAGAAAGCCCAGAATGTTGTTGCCCTGCTCCATCGCTTCTTTCAGATTCGCGGCGGTGCGTTCGCTGATAGTAAATTGGTAATTGTTTTGAATCAGCCGATGCAGCCCCTCCAATGCCCAAAGCAGGATACCCTCTTTTTCACCCCGCATCTTGTCAATGAGGAAAGGATCATCCACCCGGCCAACAGGTTTTTCCTTAGTGGTGAGCAACAGCTGGCGGCGATAGAAACCGTTGGACTTGTCATAGAGTGCGTGTAAGCTGCCATTCCCGAAGCAGGCAAACCGAACATACAGCGTACCCTGCACACTCTGCTGGCCCTTGCGCTCAATGTCAATTTTATCTTCCAGCGTGACAAGAGTTTTAATGTTGTTGGTCTGCGGCAGAGCCTCAGTTTTCATGTCATCGTCCACCAAAAGCAGCTTGTACTCCAAGTCTGCACGGGCAAAACGATTGGTTTCCACTTTTTGCAGACTGCCTGTGTACATACTGCTGCCGAACAATTCTCGCAGGATCAGCCCGATTCTGGATTTTCCCTCACCGCCCTTGCCGACCATCAGCAGCATTTTCTGCGCTTTGGTAACAGGCAGCAGGCAATAGCCAATGTATTCTTGTAGGGCCGGAATATCTTCTTCGTATAGCAGTTCGTTCAAGAATTGCAGCCAGCGTGTTGGTGCTGGTGCATCCGACACATAGACAATGGGCAGACGATTCATGCAGTATTCTTTTTCAGGGGTAAAGTGACCGTCTGCAAAATATGTACCGTTTCGGACATGGATGCGGTCTGTCTGAATCTCCGGTGGTTCAGATGCACAGGCCAACTTAATCGCCTGCACAATATGTTCAATCCGCCGTGCTACGCTGGTGGTTGCATAATAGCGAATCTGCTCATAGATTTCCTTCTTCAGTGGAGCTTCATCCTCCACCATGCCATCCACCGTGAACAGCCTGCCTTGAAAGCAGCGCATGGGGTGCAGGCTCAAAAAGTAATCTGCGAATAATGGTTCAATAATTTTTCCGTTATCACCCACCCAGTTTCGGGCAGGTGCACTATGCTGCTTCTTCGGCTTCCTTGCATCGTTCGATTGCTTCTCCAAGGGCGGTCACTTCCTTTCCGTTCAATAGTTGTTGCTTTTCATTTGGACTTCCCTGCAAAAGAATATCCAGCAGATATTGCACACGGTCTGCATAGTGTAGACTTGCTACAAAACAAGGATGCAGGGACGCTTCTGGATTTTTGGGTGCATAGGCCATGCGCCAATTTGCTAACAGAGAACGATGGCTGCACAAGATTTTGTAGAGTTGCTCTTTGGGATTTGATGACTTTTCCACAAGTTTATAGCGTATCCGTGAAAAGTCATCCGTTCCAGAAAGCCCGAAATCTGCGGCCAGTTTTTCCACCGCTTGCCGCAAAGAAAGTTGAAATAATTTTGCCACAAAGTCGATTACATCACCATCCGCTCCACAGCCAAAACAGTGAAACCGAAAATCCACTTTCATACTGGGATTGCGGTCTGCATGGAATGGACAGCAAATCATGCTGCTGCGGTTTGGACGAAAACCATAGGCTTCTGCGGCTTGTCGGGCAGTAATATTCAGCTTTACGATTTCAAATAAATTGTTGTTTTTGAAAGTTGGCCTCCTTTACAGTTCCATGCCATGGCTGCGCTTCTTTGGTTTGGTGCATGTCTGCTCACGCTGATTGATTTCTTCCTGCCTCTGATGCAGCTTTTGTAGAACAGACGGACGAGTATTTTCTTTGATTTGCTCGATGGCAGGCTTTTTGATTTCCGGCTTTATAAGGACAGTTGTCAATCTTGCGGTAATCCTGTTTACTGCTGCAATAATATTTTTTCGCAGCGTTGTGATTTGATATGTGGTGTAGTCCAATGTTTCCTTGCTTGCCGTTCGCCCCGGCTCTTTCAGCCAGTCCAAATATATATCGACCTGTTCTGTGCTTGCTTTCAAAGCATCGTTCACAGCGTTTCCTGAAACAACAGCCACAGCTTTGTCGTAGGCAACCGCAGAAATCTCATCCAACAAGTTCTCGGTATCTTCAATCTTCTGAGAAAGTTCACTTAACTGTTTTTCCTGCTTTTGAATTTTTTTATCGTTGCTCAGAAGTGTTAGGGACTGATAAGTTGTACGGCGAACCTGCTGATGATGTGCTTTCTCATTCTCTTGTTTCAAATTTTCAAGCTGAGCGGTCTGTTCCTGTACGGCTTTTTCCTGTTGAGCAAGTTGTTCTTTTTGCTTTGCCATGATATAGTCCTGCTTTTCCAGATAAGCCCGTCCGCCGTATTCCGGCACTTCGTCCAGTTCCAGACCGTGTCGTTTGGCAATCTCGAATAGCATCGTGCGGCAGGCTGCATCGAATGTGATCTTGCGGTTGTTATAACGGCCAAGGGGCTTGTCCGGCTTTGGTAGTTCAAAGCCAAGTGCTTCCAACGCCTTTTCTTGCTGGGGTGCGGTTTCGCCGTATTTGTTCTCGCAATCGAACACATGCCGTTCGTGGACGTGCGGCGTTCCCTCATCCAGATGTAACGCCCAATCCAGAATGTGAACGTGTTTGCCGAAACGCTCATGGAACTCATCCATAAATTCTGTGGCGATTTGAAAAAGCTCTTTCGGGGAAGCATGACTTTCCAGCGTTCCCAACTGATAGATGCTTTCTTCGGGACAGGTCTTTTTGCTGGTTAGCAAATCTTCTGTTGAGCGGTTTCGTTCCGTGTGCCGAATTTTGGCGTTGCGCTCATTCTGCTTTTCGGTGAAGTTGGTGTAATGGAGTTTGTAGTAGAGCTTTTCGACTTCTTCAAAGGTGTCAGCCAGACTATCCACATCTTTGGGCTGCAGGGCAGAACGGATGCCGTTGTAGCAATCCCAATAGATGTTTTGCTGGACACGTTCCGGGTCGATATGCTCACTGTTGGCAATTTCAAAACTGCGGTCATTGTGCTTTGGGTTATAAGTGCCGTGCTTTCCGGCGCGGCCATTGTGTCGGGTCAGTTTCAGCGACCATCTCTCCTTTCTGGGGTCACGCAGAGAACGCCGTGCGCGGAGTAGGGACAACGCGGTGCAGCGAAGCTACAAATCTGCCGCCTGCTATGCGCCAGATAATACCCAGTAGGATATGACGCAAGGCATCACATCCACTGGGCAAGACTGCCGTCCTTGACCTGCGCAAAGAGCTGCGCTCTCTGCACTCTTGCGCCGAACAACCTGACAGACAAAACTTTGCGAAGTCCTCTCTGCCAGCTTGCCCGGTTCTTCTTCGGTGTCGGTCTGCCCGCAAGCTGTTCCTGCCCGATTTCCTCTGGCGTATGGCTTCTTCTTGGTGCGCTCTTGTCGTGGCGGCACTTCTCCGAAAAAGCATAGTGGCTTGCAGCCGATCATGTTGTTGTCAAGGTACGATGTTGTTTTGTAAGAAGTTGAGGGCTTTCAAAAATGCGAGTAAGACTGCTTTTGAAAGTAGTTCCCACACCTTATACAAACTTAAAGGGGTGTTTTTAAACGGGGGCTTATGAAAATTCTGAAAATTTTCACTTTTTCAAACAACCTCCTATACCTATAACATTCTAAAATGGGTGTTTGGCATACAGATTTTCAAATTTTGTTGAACTGCCTAATTTTAGAATATAGATTTTGTTCATTATCCACTTATAGAACTAGCGGAAAGCCGTTTTACAAAAGATTTTGAAAGCCTCTACACTAATAGGAATCCGCAGGACCGTTTTGGAATACAGTTTTGAAAATTTCACAATTTTAGACAAAAAGAAAAACGGCAAAGCGGATAAAATCCACTTTACCGTTTTAGAAGATATTCTATTACGCTGCGATTGCGTTGGCGTTGACCTGTTCAATGGTCTTGCGAATACCAAGCCATACACTCAAATCTGTAAAGACCTCTACGATGCTTCCCTGATCTGTAAAAGGTGGTTCCTGCAAAACAGAGAGGTCCTTCATCATGCCATTATGTACGATGTACTCGACAATCTGGTTGACAAAGTAAATCTGTCGGCTGTCGAGGTTAGCACCATCCAGATATTGCGAAAATGCAGCTTTCGCCGCAGCCATATCAAGACCAACGATTTCCCGCACGAACTCGCCCAGAGGTTTTGTGCCATATTCGGCTTCATAGTCCTCTTTCGTGCCAACCTCGCTCCAAAGAATTTTTTCAAGTTCCTTGACATCCTCGGCAGTAAGTGGGATGTTGCCTTTCAGTTTGGCAATGGCTGCATTATCCTGATGCTGCCGTACATAGTACTCAGCTTTTGCCTTGTAATTTTTCAGATCATCGTTTTCCAGCTCGGCCTCCTTCCATTCTGTCGAAAGAATTTCGTCCGAGAAATCTGTGGTGTACCGTACCCGCTCGATGGGGATGTACTTGATCAGGTCACGCAACTCTTTTCGGATGTGCTCAAACTCGTTCACATCGGCAGTTTTGATATAGTCGGTCTGGATAATTTTTTCGAGCAACGCGCGTTTTTGATCAATCTCTGGAATATTGGACACGCTCGCAACCGCTTTCGCTTTTTTCAGCAGCTCGCTGCGACCACGAGTGTAGAGCTTCCCGGCAAGGTATGCCAATTCGATGCCGTACAGCAGAGCATCAAAACGCAGTGCTTTCGGGTCATCCGGTTCCGGCTCAATCAAGGGGGCAAGTTCTTCCCGGGCAATCAAGGTATCTGCGTAGGTCAGCGCATTGTAACTGTTTTTATCCGCATACAACTCAACATATTTCAAATGCTGTTTGACTGCAAAGTTGTCACGGTTCAGCTTCTGCACCTGACTGACCATGTGTTCCACCAGCGAAGTACGGAATGCTTTCAGTTCTTCCGTTTGGAACTGCATATCCTGCAATTTATACGCGATTTCAAACTGCAAACCGAAAATCGCGCCCTGAACTGCAATCATGTTCGGGGTAGCGTTTCCTTTGTTCATGCGGAAGAACTCAAAATTCCCGCAGAAGTCAAAAATGTAAAACTTCTTCTTGTCCTCACCGTCTAGAAGTCCCGGACACAGGCGTGTACCGCGTCCGATCATCTGCCAGAATTTTGCCTTGCTCAGAACCTTTTTGAAAAAGACCAGATTCAGAACCTCCGGCACATCGATGCCGGTGTCCAGCATATCCACCGAGATGGCAATCTGCGGCAATTTCTTCGGGTCAGAAAATTCGTCAATGGCACTCTGCGCATAACTAAGTTGATTGTCAATTACCCGCGCATAGTTTTCGTGCCCTTTAATAAGATGAGAATACTCGTCATTGAACACCTCGAGGATCTTTTCTGCGTGGTCGTGGCTCTTGGCAAAAATAATCGTCTTACCAATTTTGCTGCCGTAGTCGATTTTCAAGGCGTTCTGCATCACGACATTCAAGACCTGCCGAATGGTGTCCTTGTTGAACAGCCAGCTGTTCAGAGCAGATGCATCAATGCTGGCCGGCAGGTTGCCGTTTTCATCCTCAAAGGTGTTTTCGTAGGCTTCCCGTTCTTCGTCCGAAAGTTCATCGTAGGTGATGCCGTTCTTCATGAACTTTACTTCGCTCTCCACCGAGAGGAAGTCAACCAGAAAGCCATCCTTGACGGCCTGCGCCAGCTCATAACCGTATGTGGGCACACCGTTTTCGAGGTCAAAGATCTCGTAGGTGTTTTTGTCGATCTCATCCTTGGGTGTGGCGGTCAGGCCAACCAGCGGTGCATCGAAATAATGGAAGATGTCGCGGTATTTATTGTAGATGGAACGGTGTGCTTCATCGCAGATGATCAGATCAAAGTGGCCACAGGTGAACAGCTTGCCCTCTGCATCGTGAACGGAATCAATGCAGTTCATCATGGTCTGATAGGTCGAGAACACGCAGTGTGCCGTAAAGTTGTCTTTGTCCTCGCAGAGGTTCGTCACGGAAAGCTCCGGCAGGAGGTTGACAAAGCTGCGCTTTGCCTGGGTCACAAGGCTGTTGCGGTCAGCCAGAAACAGCACGTTCTTGACCCAGCCATGCTGCAATAATACATCCACCAGTGCAATGACGGTACGGGTCTTGCCGGAGCCTGTTGCCATAACAAGCAGAGCCTTGCGGCGGTTCTTGCGGCCAAAGCTGTCACAAACAGCCTTGATGGCCCCCTCCTGATAGTACCGTCCGGCAATGTTTTTGTTTACATCCACATTGGCAAGGCTGGTGCGCATTGCTTGCAGATTGAACCATTTTTCAAGGTCGCGCTTGGAGTAAATGGAAGCGACCTTGCGCTCGGGATAGATATTGTCCACAATGCGGGTATCGAAACCGTTGGTCAGGAATACCACCGGGCGACGGCCAAACTGCTTTTCGAGAATATCTGCATACAGCTTTGCCTGCTGACGGCCTACTGCAACATCCTTACAGGTACGCTTTGCTTCGATCACAGCCAGCGCACGGCCATCATCGCCGTACAGGACATAATCTGCATAGCCGATGCCGCTCTTGTTGGGCATCCCGGGCAGAGGGACCTCGTTGACCCAGTTTTTGCCCTCGACCCACCCGGCATCGGTGAGCATGGAGTCGATATACAGTTTCCGGGTCTTGTATTCCGAAAGTTCCAGCGGCTTGGGTACATAGGTGGGCTGCTGCGTTTCGCGGCGGGCGGTCAGCTGCGCCTTGAGCTCGGCATTTTCCTTGATGAGTGCATCCAAGTCCACATCCGGCAGGGCGGGCTGTGCAACGGGTGCAGCGGGCTGTTGTGTAAGCAGGGAAGCGTCAAATTTCTTTTCCTGATAGCTTGTTCCATAGCAGTACGCCACGAAATCAAGGAACAGAAACAGGTTTTCAAGGCAAAGTTCCGCCTGTTCCCTGCTGATACTGCGGCTTCCGTGGGCGGCATCATTGCCGCGCTTGCGAATAAAATCCATCCGCCGCCACAAATCATCGTCTACAATGTCGTGAAATTCTTCTGTACTCATCAGGCTGATGAGCTTATCATCCCACGGCTTGACGAGGGAGCTGTCCACCGAATACATCCATTTGACTGCAAATTCCATGGCACGGCGGCAGTCCAGCACAGCGGTGGCCGCATCAATGGGCAGGATCCTCTCCGCAGCGATCGCGGCATCCGCAAAGCCGGAAAATTGCGGGTCATCCTTCAGAAAGTCAAAGTTGGTCAATTCTCACACCTCCCGGCTTCTATTTTGAATGATTTTCAGCCAAAATGCAAGTGCTTTGCGCAAAAAGTTCTGCGAACAATTTTGATTTGTCTACCTCGGCTACAAAGTCATAATATTCTTTTTGAACAGACAGCGGAGGAAGAATTATCATAAAGTTAGAAACGATTGGAACATTAAGATTCGGCATAGTTTGTCCAACAGCCATAGCTTCAATTGTTTTCTTGAAAGTAGGAAAGGATATTATTTTTTGGATGTAGTCTGCTGTTACCACGCCAGTTGGCCGTAGCAAAAGGCTTCCGGTTCCACAAAGTAGTCCCTCTCTGTCTACAACAGCACAACGACCCATTTCGCCTCGTCGGCCTAAGACAATATCATCCTTCTTCAAGTGATACGAAATCAACTCAGAATATTTTTCATCGGTCAAAGTCAAATCGTTATCCACAATAATTTTTCCGTCGATGATATGAGATGGATTTACCAGTGGATGCCCACCTGTTACATAGTCTTCTTTATGCAACAAGGAACCGAACGGCCCTATCTTTATGTCGGCTAATTCAGAGAGTTTTACTTTTTTCCAATGCAACGGATTGTTTACAGGGTCTCCAAACATCTCGACAAATCGAGCTTTGATAAGTTCATCCAGCTTGGTGAGCTGCCGCTCCCGATATGCAACGGCATCGCGCACATGGTCGAGGGTTTCGCAAATATGCTGTTGCTTTCGATAGGAAAGCTTTGGAATATCGACACTTTTTACATAGTTGTCTACTTGCAAATTATGAAGCCCAGTTGTCCTGTTTTCAAATGCTCTCGTTCCACCATTGCGATAATACGCATAAAGGGCATAGAAAACATACTTAGGCAACCATTCTTCTGGGTTTTGAACGCGAAGCAATCCGGTGAAATTGTTAAAGAGGTATTTGTTTTCTTCACCCTCGAAGAAAATCACACGACCGACAGGCTGCTTATCACTTCCACCTGATTTCTCAATGATAACATCACCATGTCTCAAGTACTTTTCCGCAATGTTTTTCTTTAAAATCGAACGAGTTACGACATTTTTATAGTTTACAAAGCCTTCATTGGTGAAATTCGTAGTTCTGAGCACAGGAATACCTGTACCAGTATCGTCATCTTGACCCCACTCGCCTGAAATAGCCTTACCTGTTATCTCTAATAGCTTAGCCATCTGTCTCTCCCACAAATTAGAATTGTTTCATTTCAAAAGTTCTTCCAAAGTGTCCATCTCTGCGTCGATCTTCTTCTGCAAATCACGCAGCTGTGCCATAATTTCCTGTGTGGAAGGATACTCCACCGGCACATACTCGGTCTTTTTATACTTGTTGATGGACAAATCATAGTCGTTGCCCGCAATCTCGTCTTTCGGCACAAAGAAGCTCTGTTCGGTGCGCTCACGGGTGGCTTCAGCCTCCCGGTTGTGGAACCGGGCGATAATATCGGGGATGTCGTTTTCCGTGGTCGGGCTGCGCTTATCATCCAGAGAGAAGCCGTCGGCCTTCATATCGTAGAACCAGACATTATCGGTGCCACCGTGGCCGGTCTTGGTGAAAATCAGAATGGCAGTAGAAACACCCGCATAGGGCTTGAACACGCCGGAGGGCATGGAAATTACGGCTTCCAGACGGTTGTTCTCAATGATCTCCCTGCGAATCGCCTTGTGTGCAGTGGAAGAGCCGAACAGAACGCCATCCGGAACGATGCAGGCACAGCGTCCGCCGACCTTCAGCATCCGCAGGAACAGGGCGAGGAACAGCAGCTCGGTCTTTTTGGTCTTACAGAGCTTGAGCAGGTCGGTGGAAACAATGTCGTAGTCCAAACTGCCCTTGAATGGGGGATTTGCCAGAATCAGGCTGTATTTGTCCTTGTCGGGGTTCTGGTCGCTCAGGCTGTCGCGGTACTCGATAAACGGATTGTCCACGCCGTGGGTCATCATGTTCATGGCACCGATGCGCAGCATGGTACGATCCATGTCGAAGCCGTGGAACATGTGGTTCATGTAGTGGTCTTTGTTTTTGCGGTCAAAGAACACTTCCTGCTTGCGGTTTTTGCGCAGATATTCGCCAGCGGCTACAAGGAAGCCCGCCGTGCCGCAGGCCGGGTCGCAAATCACATCATCAGCGCGGGGCTGCATCAGGTCAACCATCATGCGGATGATGTGGCGTGGGGTGCGGAACTGACCGTTGACACCCGCCGTTGCCAGCTTGGAAAGCAGGTACTCGTAGATATCGCCGCGAATGTCAGTGTTGGAAAGCTGCGCCGCCTGCTCATACATTCCGTCCATAGCAGTCACGATTTTATCCAACATCAGCGGCGTGGGCACTTTGAAAATGGCATCACCCATGTACTTGGCGTAGGCACTGTCCTTGTCGCCGTGCAGATTCTTGATGAAGGGGAACACCATCTCCTGCATGGTGGAGTACATTTTGCCTGCCGGGAAATCGTGGAAAACGCTCCATTTGAGCTGTGCACCGTCCACGGTGCGCTCCCCGACCTGTACCTCGCCCGCAAAGATGCTCTTGTAGGGCAGACCCAGCATAGCGGCTTCTTTGGCGTGGGTGTTGTCGCTTTCATCGAGGTCGTGAATGAACATCAGATAGGTCATCTGCTCGATCACATCCAAGGGATTCGTCAGGCCGCCCGTCCAGAAAATTTCCCACAGGCTGTCAATTTTGCTTTTCAGTTCTCCGGTTACCATGTATGTTCCTCCTGCGTGTCGAGAAAATGAGCTCGACAAACAATAATTTGTTATGCCATTATTATACCGTTTCTTCGGGATCGGTTCAATCTGCAAAAGGGGGAAGCCCGGAGTTTTCTACATTGTATGAATTTGATGTTGAAAATTCGATGTTTCGTCCTATTGACGGTTTTGTGCAGAGCAGCTATAATATAATCGATATTATCATAATTCAAATTATATTAAGCGAGAGGTGCGCGGTATGGACTTCATCGGCAGAACATCCGAACTGGCAACGCTGAATGCAGAATTAGAGCGTGGCAGCGGTTTTGTGGTGATTTACGGCAGGCGGCGTGTTGGAAAAACAACGCTGATTAAAGAGTTTATCAAGGACAAACGCGCATTCTACTTTTTGGCAACCACAGAAAGTGAAGCCCAGAGCATGAAGCGGTTTGCCGGAGTGCTTTCCCGTACCACGAAGAATCCCATGCTCAGCAAGGTCACATTCACCGACTGGCTGGATTTATTCCAAGTGGTAGCAGATGACCACCCGGACGAGAAAAAGGTGCTTGTCATTGACGAGTTTCCGTATCTGGTCAAGACAAACCCGGATTTTCCGTCCATCCTGCAAAACGCATGGGATGAAGTGCTGAAAGACCACAATGTGATGCTAATCCTCTGCGGTTCCCTGATCAGCATGATGAAAAAGCACGCTCTAGCCTACGACAGCCCGCTCTATGGCCGCAGAACGGCACAGATTCGGCTGATGCCGCTGCAATTCACGGACGTGTATGCGGCGCAAAACCTGTCGTTTGAGCAGGCTGTGGAGCAGTATGCCATCACGGGCGGCGTACCGAAATATATGGAGTTTTTCCAGACGGACGAGCCGCTGGTGGAGCAGATTCGGCGTGTGGTACTGTCAAAAAATGGCTTTTTGTATGAAGAACCGGATTTCCTGCTCAACGAGGAAGTGCAGACGCCTATCAACTATTTTTCTGTGCTAAAAGCGATTTCGGACGGCAACCACAAGCTGAACAAGATCGGTATGACGATGGAGCAGGACACGTCAGCTATTACGCCGTACCTGAAAACACTGATCGACCTTGGTTTTGTTATCAAGAACGTTCCCATCACCGAAAAGAATCCAGAGCGTTCCCGGAAAAGCCTGTATTATGTCTCGGACAACTTCATCCGCTTCTGGTTCCGCTATGTGTACCCGTTCAAGGGGGAGTTGGAACTGGATAACCAGCAGATCGTGCTGGACGAGATGGGCAAAGACTTTAAGCAAAAGTTCGTGGCTTTCGCTTATGAGAGCATCTGCCGGAACATCTTTGCGGAACTGTGCCGAAAGGGGCAGATCGACTTTGCGCCTTCACGCATTGGCTCATACTGGCGCAATGATAATGAGGGCGATACGGAAATTGATGTTGCGGCTGTGGACAACCAGCACAAACGGCTGTTCCTCGGTGAGTGCAAGTACCATGCGAAACCTGTGGATGTGGCGGTCTACTCTGCTTTGCAGGAAAAGGGGCAGTCCAAAGAACTTACAACGGCGTTTAAGGGCTACGAAATTGTGTACGGGCTGTTCTCCAAGAGCGGCTTTACAGATCGACTGGTGGAAATGGCAGCGGAGAATTCCAACCTGATTCTGATTCAGGAAGATGCAGTTTACAAGAAATAATATAATCCGAATTACCATAAGTTTAATTATATTATTGCGGGATTTTCTGTGCGCTATGTTTAGCGACCTTGAGCCAAAATGTAGCATCATTTGGGCAAGATTTAGAAACTACGCCTTAAAAAGTAGCAATCTCTGAAAAAGTTTAGCAGGTGTTCATATCTCATGGGGTCCGAAAAGTGTGGAAAGTAATGCGGGAAGTGCGGAAACTTGCCATATAAAAAAGCAGAAACTTCTTTCCCTAAATGGCAACCTCTATGCTAAAAGTGTCAACTTCATCTCAAAAAGTGGCAACCTCCATGCTAAAAGTGGCAAGTGACATATACAAAATGCCATTATACAGAACTGCCCACTCCCCTGAGAACTTCTCAGACGAGTGGGCATTGTTTTATAAATCTCTCAGTGGTGGCAACCGCCGCCGCAGCCATGCTCACCGCGGCGATGGCCCGCTTCACGCCTGTTTTTCGCGCGGAGCCAGCAGGGAGTCGATGGTTTTCACCAGTGCTTTGCCCCGGCGGCCAAGGAGCTTGGGCAGCAGGATCCGGGCCATGGCCCAGACACCGGCAAAGTTGTACAGGATGATGCCCAGCGTGATGAGGCCGGTCCAGAGGCCGTAGAGGGGCACCTCGGCCAGCAGGACAAGAGCCTCTCCGGCCAACACTGCAAAGTTGAGCAGGACGCGGGCGGGGTGGATGCTCATGCCGATCATGTTGTGGGCGTCGATGGCGCGGAGGGTGAACACCACGCCCAGGCCCAGGAACGACGCGTAAGTCGCGCCCACAGGACCCCACCACTTGATGAAAAAGTAGTTCATGATGCAGTTGCTCACGGCACCTGCCAGCATGGTCCAGAGGCTGTGGGTGGATTTTTTGTTGACGACGTAGACGCTGTTGAGGAACTGGTTGGAGCAGCTGCAGGTGGACGCCAGTGCCAGGAACGGCACAAAGTGCCAGGCGGTGTAGTAGTTGGACTTCATGATGTGCATGACCGGGCGGCAGAGCCAGATGATGCCCGCCGCGCAGCAGAACAGCACGCTGGAATAGGTGCGGAAGATTTTTGTAAAGAACTGGGCGCGGCCTTCCTCTTCCGTCACGGCGGAGAGCTGCCAGGCGTCGTAGAAGATCAGGCCCAGGGTGGTCAGGATGGTGGGCAGGAAGTAGCCGGTGGAGAGCAGGCCGCTCCAGGCGTCGCCGCTGTGGCCGTCGATGCCGTCGCACATCTCACGGACAAAGAACAGGTCCGATGCGTTGATGACCCAGAAGCTGATCTGGGCCGGGATCATGGGCAGGGAGAAGCGGAGCATCTGCTGCCAGAGGTTCTTGTTCAGGCCCTTGAGCTCCACATAATTCCACAGCTTGCCGGTCAGGCAGAGGAAGAGGACGCTGACGAGGTCGCCGCTGATGATGGCCAGCAGGTAGCCGTTGGCACCCAGCTGGAAGCCCACCAGATAAAGGACGTAGAACATCAGAGTGGCAAAGGTGCAGAGGATGCCGTCGATGGCCACCAGCTTGTTCCACTGGCGGCTGCGCACGAACTGGGTGCAGAGGGTGCGCAGACAGCTCATGAGGATAT
>OHQX01000121.1_pt1 | contig 38566 bp, 34 predicted proteins | sample 1578251 | NCBI WGS metagenome assembly OHQX01 (sample SAMEA3879507, study PRJEB24766) | human gut metagenome | biome: human-associated habitat; feature: feces | place: USA | collected 1985/1987
AAGTCCGTCGCCATTAAGCATATCGTCCTTGGTAATATTGTGATATCTCATCATTTATGCTTCTTCCGGTACATCCTTCATGCTGAAGCTGATTCTTCCCATCTTGTCCTTGCCAAGGCAAACAACCTTCACCTTGTCTCCAAGTGTGAGTACATCCTCTACTCTGTTGATTCTCTCTTTTGCAATCTTTGAAATGTGAACCATTCCCTCTTTGCCAGGAGCAAATTCAATGAAAGCACCAAACTCCTTGATGCTTACAACTGTTCCCTCAAGGATCTGTCCCTGCTCAAAATCAGTTGTGATAATCTTAATCATGTCGATTGCCTTTGCAATCATCTCTTTATCTGTTCCGCAAACTGAAACAGCGCCATCATCTGTGATATCGATCTTGACACCGGTTCTGTCGATAATCTCGTTGATTGTCTTACCCTTCTGTCCGACAACATCACCAATCTTTGATGGATCGATTGTAATCTGCTCAATCTTTGGAGCCCACTCATTTACTTCTTTTCTAGGCTCAGCGATTGCCTTGCTCATGACCTCATCCATGATGTAGAGACGTGCCTCACGTGTTCTCGCGATTGCCTCCTCAACGATAGGTCTTGTAAGTCCGTGAATCTTGATATCCATCTGGATAGCTGTAATACCCTTATGTGTACCTGTTACCTTGAAATCCATATCTCCGAAGAAATCCTCAAGACCCTGGATATCTGTAAGTACAATGAAATCATCATCTGTATCGCCTGTTACAAGTCCGCATGAGATTCCGGCAACCATAGCCTTAATCGGAACACCTGCAGCCATAAGTGACATACATGATGCACATGTTGAAGCCATTGATGTAGAGCCGTTTGACTCAAATGTCTCAGATACGGCACGGATAGTATATGGGAACTCCTCAATGCTTGGAAGTACAGGAACAAGTGCCTTCTCAGCAAGTGCTCCGTGTCCAATCTCACGACGTCCCGGTCCACGTGATACCTTTGTCTCTCCTACAGAGTATGCAGGGAAGTTATAGTGATGCATATATCTCTTTGTTGTGATATTTGCATCAAGTCCGTCGATTTTCTGAATCTCTGATAAAGGAGCAAGTGTTACAACATCACAAATCTGTGTCTGTCCACGGGTAAACATTGCAGAGCCGTGAACTCTAGGAATCAAATCAACCTCTGCTGCGAGTGGTCTGATCTGGTTGATTGCACGGCCGTCCGGACGCTTATGATCCTTTAAAATCATCTTTCTGACTGTCTTCTTCTGATACTGGTAAATAGCCTCGCCAAGTACTGCAAGGTACTCCTCATTGTCAGCGAAGGCTACCTCTAACTGCTCTGTGATAGCTCTTATATTTTCCTCACGCTTCTGCTTCTCATCTGTGAATACTGCCTCCTCCATCTGCTCAGGAGTAACAATTTTCTTGATATCCTCGAACATCTGCTCAGGAATAGCACAGCTCTCATACTCATGCTTTGGCTTGCCAATCTCATCACGGATCTGATCCATGAATGCGATAACTGTCTGGTTGATATCGTGGCACTTGTAGATTGCCTCAATCATCTGATCCTCAGGAATCTCATTGGCTCCTGCTTCAATCATGATGACCTTTTCCTTTGTAGAAGCAACTGTGAGCTGTAAATCGCCCTCATCCCACTGCTTCTGTGAAGGGTTTACGATAAACTCTCCATCAACAAGTCCCATCTGTGTCATGGCACATGGTCCGTCAAACGGAATATCTGATATATGAACAGCAAGAGCTGTACCGATCATTGCAACTATCTCAGGACGGCACTCAGGATCCACTGACATGACAAGGTTGTTTAATGTAACATCATTTCTGTAATCCTTTGGGAAAAGAGGTCTCATAGGACGGTCAATTACACGATCTGTAAGGATGGCGTTCTCAGATGCCTTTCCCTCACGCTTGTTAAAACCACCCGGAATTTTTCCTACAGAGTACATCTTCTCCTCGAACTCAACGCTGAGTGGGAAGAAATCCACACCGTCACGTGGCTTGTCAGATGCTGTAGCTGTTGAAAGGACTGTTGTATCACCATACTTGATAAAAACAGCTCCGTTTGCCTGAGCTGCTACTCTTCCGATATCTACAGTAAGAGTCCTGCCGGCAAGTTCCATTGAATAACTTTTGTACATATTAATTCTCCTTAAAAATTCTTTTGCAGAAGTGTATTCCTCTTCCGAAACTACTAAACAATACATGTACGCTCATGCACTCTTTAGTGGTCTCGGCTTACTTCTGCTTTTCAAAAAACAATAATAAAAACAATAATAGAGCGGAATAATAATTACTCCGCTCTAAAGAAAATACTATTTTCTGAGTCCTAAACGCTCGATAAGTGAACGATATCTCTCGATATCAATCTCCTTAAGGTATGCAAGTAATCCACGTCTCTGACCGATCATCTTTAACATTCCTCTTCTTGAGTGATGATCCTTTGGGTTCTGTTTGAAATGCTCAGTTAACTCTGCGATTCTTGCTGAAAGAATTGCAATCTGAACCTCTGGTGAACCTGTGTCATTTGGTGTTCTACCGTACTCTGCGATAATAGCCTGTTTCTTTTCCTTTGCGATCATTGTTGATCCTCCTTATATTATAATGCGCCCTGATAACTGTATGATGCTCAGCAATAGGTCGGAGTTTCCAACTACCGAACATGGGCAGAACCATACTTATGCAGTATAGCATAGTAAGCATTTGTTGTAAACTGTTTTTTTATTAATCCGGCAAATATCTTGCGACACAAATCGGATTTCTGTAATATGCATTTGAAACCTTGATTCCATCACGCTTGTTGCTGGCATGTACAATCTGTCCGTTTCCGATATAAATTGCAACATGTGAGATACTCCTTCCACTTCCGTAGAAGAATAAATCTCCCGGCTTTGCTTCAGATGCACTGATTTTTGTGCCGTATGAAGGCTGTGCTCTTGATGAATGCGGTAATGAGATTCCATACTTTCCAAGAATTCTCATTGTGAAGCCTGAGCAGTCAACTCCCTTCTCAAGACTTGTACCACCCCACACATATCTGTTTCCGACAAACTGTAACGCATACGATACAACAGATGCCCTTACATCTGATACGCCGTCACCATACTTCACCTGCTCTATTGTCTTTGCTGTAGGAAGTGCCTGTGCCAGTGTCACATAATCCTGTGATATATATCCTACCGAATCATCCACACTTATCTCAACCCAGCCGTCAGCGACAGAATTAACCGTGAATGCCTCTGAATTTCCAACCTGCGAAAGCACCGCAGCCTCTGTTGACTTCTCTGCACGCACATTCAGTGTTTCCGTATTTACTGTGGCAACCGTCTTAATCTCCTGTTCTGCAATAGCCTCTGCCTCATCTCCTGTCACAAGATACTGCTTGTTTACATATCCTGTCACCTTGCCTGATGTGACCTTGTACCATTCTCCGGCATCCTCAAGCAGCTCACAGGCATTGTGATTGGTAAGTATTCCTATTACCTCGCTGTCTGTCGAAGCTTCCTGTCTGATATTTAAGTTTCCGCTGCTTATAACCGACATACCAAGATTTGTATAACCACAGGTCTGTGCGGCTGTCGGTGTCTGAGCTGCTTCATTTGCCTGTGCTGCCTCATTTGCCTGCTCAGGCTCCTGTGAAGTATCGTCTGTCTGCGGTGCACCCTGTGCAGATGCTGTTACAACATTGCTGTCATTTTGCGCAACAGTAAGCTCAGCTCCGTAGTATGTGAGAGCAGATGTCGCTCCTGCTGTAAGAAGCTCCGTAGCATCTGCCGCCTCTGTCAGACCAAGGGCCACCCCTGCATTGACTGTTCTGTTTTCCTTTAATGATGTTCTGGCATCTACTGTGCTGCTTGAACTCATAGATACAGCACCTATAATAATAGCAAACGCTACAACGCCTGCTGCCTGTCCTAATTTTAATTTATTTTTCATATAGCCTCCAGTTCATGCTATCCATAATCCCATGTTTACGAGTATATCACAAATTGTTAAAATGTCAATATTTCTTCGTAATATTTCCGTAATATTTGTCATTTTTTCGTTATTTTGGGTAATTTTGCAAAAAAACAGCCACACTAGAATGTGTGACTGCCTGCATAATTGATTGTATAATTGATATCTGCACTCATCTGGCTCTTTAACGCTTCTATTGAATCAAACTTCATCTCAGGTCTTACGAACTTATGAAGCTCTACCATGATATCCTGTCCGTAAACATCCTGCCCAAAATCTATGATATATGTCTCTGCACCTATTGGATTTTTGCCCTCTATAGTAGGCTTGCATCCTATATTGGTTACACCAAGGTACCAGTTGTCCCTGACAAGAACTCTTGACATATACACTCCCTTTGGTGGAAGCAGCTTATCGTGCGGCACTGAAAGGTTGACTGTCGGAATGCCAATAGTCCTGCCTAGTGCTCTGCCATGCACTACTCTTCCTTTTATGAAAAAGGGATATCCCAGCAGTTCATTCGCCTTTTTAATATGTCCTGCCGCAATCTCCTCGCGGATATAGGTACTGCTTATATCCCTGTCTCCATCCTTTATCTTGTCCACCACAATAAGCTCGTATCCAAGCTCTCCTGCCATCGCAGAAAGCAGCCGATGGTCTCCTGCCCTGTTGTGCCCGAAACGGAAATCATCTCCGACAATGATACACTTGACATTAAGACTTTTAACTATCCATCTGACAAACGCATCCGCCTCCATCGTCATCACCTGTGGCACAAACGGACACTCTATCAGATAGTCAATACCTGATTTTTCAAACACATACTCTTTTTCATCGTTTGTGATTATAACCTTTGACTCAACGCCAAGTACCTCCGATTTGGGAGGAATGTCAAACGTAAATATGATGCGCTTGTAGCCATGCAGATTGCTCTGTTCAATTTGCTTTTCCATCAGAAATTCATGTCCTCGGTGAAGCCCGTCAAACTTTCCAAACGAGATGACGGACGGCTCCTTGACATGAAAATCCAGAGTTTTGCTTATATATTCCATAATATCTGTATACTATTCTATTCCATAAAAATCTTAACCGGCTTAAACTCACCGGTCTCATCAAGATACGAATACACACCGACAAATATGCCCTCATGATTGTATACTCTGTATCTTATATCAGAGTCAGCACTGTGTTTTAAATAATCCGTAAGCACTGCCGGAATTTTATTTCCATTTCTGACAAGCTTATCAGCATCTGAAGCAGTATGCACTGCCGGCAGATTTTCGAATACTCCGTCAACAGGCATCACCATATCAAAGCAGCCTTCATCCACCTTTGACTGAATCTGCGAAAGTGTAAGTGCATGCTCTAAGTCAAAGCCTGCTACCCTTACTCTAAGCAGTGACTTCATGCAGCCATGGCAGCCCAGCCTCTCTCCGATGTCATTGCACAGCGTCCTGATATATGTGCCCTTTGAACAGTGCACCGTCATCGTAACCTCCGGTAAATCAATGCTTTCAACCTTGATATCAAACACCTCGATATCCCGGGCTTTTCTCTCTATAACCTTGCCCTCCCTGGCAAGCTCATAGAGCTTTTTCCCATTGACCTTTAGAGCCGAATACATTGGCGGCACCTGCTTTTGTCTGCCAATAAACTGTGATATTGCATCATACACCGCCTGCTCAGTCACATTGACCTCAGCCTGATTTAAGACCTGCCCTGAAATATCCTGTGTATCTGTCTCCTGTCCTAAAAGCAGCACAGCTTTATAGACCTTGTCCTTATCTGTCAAAAGGTCACACACTCTGGTTGCCTTTCCAAGGCAGACAGGAAGGACGCCTTGCGCATCAGGATCAAGTGTACCCGTATGACCAATCTTCTTCTGGTGGAATATGCCTCGAAGCTTTGCCACAACGTCAAAGCTTGTATAGCCCTTTTCCTTGTATACATTGATTATTCCATTAACCATCTGCCCAAGAATCTCTCCCTAAATATTGTCCTTAATTGCCGTAAGGATGCGGTCTGTTGCCACCTCAAGCGGTCCGTCAATCGTAAATCCGGCGGCCTTTACATGTCCACCGCCGCCAAATACCGACGCAACCTTTGCCACATCATAATCACCGTTTACACGCAGGCTGCCCTTGTAGGTACCATCCTCATTTTCGTAGAGAAATACAGCAACCTTTATATCCTTTGTCACGCGCAGCTGATTTACAATACCGTCGAGATGCTTTGGAAGCACATCGTACTTCTCCATCTCAGCGCGCGATACTGCAGACAATATAACATCACCATTCAGATACAAAGCAGCATTCAAAAGCGCCTGCCCCATAATCTTGTTCTGAGCAAATGTCTTTGTATAAAATGTATCATCGATTATCCTTGAATAATCAATGCCCATCTCCATCAGGGAGCCTGCTATATCCATAGTCTTTTTTGAAGTGCATGAATACTGGAACACGCCTGTATCATGCACCATGCCTGTGTAAATACACTCTGCTATCTGTATTGTGATGCGCTCCTTCGGCAGAAGTTCAAACACAAGCTCACAGGTTGAGCTCGCATCCGGAAAGATGTAATTTGCGTCTGCAAAGGCCCCGTTTGTAACATGATGATCTATACAAAGTGTCCTTTTTGCAGACTCAAAATACTTAGCTGCACTTCCAAGTCTGCCTGTGTCACTGCAGTCACATGCTATGAACAGATCGTATACTGTATCATCCGCATAGCTGCTGTCAATCTCATCTGCTCTTTGCATAAACTTAAAGATGTTCGGGCTTGGCTCTAAATAAAGCCTTGCCTTTATATCAGGATAATAATCCTTTATGTAGTTGTATACCGCAAGTGTTGAGCCGACACAGTCGCCGTCCGGTCTCACATGACCGGAAACGGCAACTGATTGTGCATCCTTTAAAATAGAATCAATCTCTGTCATAATCAATCCTCTTTGTTAATCCTCTTTGAGATTTTTTGTTACTTCATCAATCTTTTTAGACATCTCAACACCATACTCTATAGACTGGTCTATGATAAATGTAATGGCAGGTGTATTTCTTAAATTGATGTTCTTTGCGAGAGTTCTGCGTATATATCCCTCCGCTGACTTAAGTCCTGCAAGTGTATCAGCCTGTGATTTCTTGTCACCAAGCACACTGATATAAGCCTTTGCTGTCTTTAAATCAGGTGCCACCTCGACAGCAACAACACTTGTCATGGGATTGATACGCGGATCCTTTATCTCACCGCGTATGATATTTGACAGTTCACGCATTACCTCTTCGTTGATACGAATATTTTTTATGCTGTTCTTTCTCATATAATCCCGCTTTCTTTTTATATTAAACCGTAACTATCCGAATAGCTGCATTAATTCAAGATAACCAATATATGATTATCTCGGAACCTCTACCATCTTGTAAGCTTCAACTATATCGAATTCCTGAATATCATTAAATCCGTCAAATACAAGACCACACTCATAGCCTGTCTTGACCTCCTTGACGTCATCCTTGAATCTCTTGAGTGAAGCAAGGTCTCCCTCGAATATCTGCTCACCCTCTCTGCTAATTCTGACACGGCAGCCTCTCTCCATAAATCCGTCAAGCACATATGAACCTGCAATGTTTCCAACGCCTGAAGCCTTGAAAATCTGTCTGATTTCCGCATGTCCGATAACCTTCTCCTCAAATACAGGATCAAGCATACCCTTCATGGCAGCAGATACATCCTCGATTGCATTGTAGATGACCTTGTAAAGTCTGATATCTACGCCCTCACGGTCTGCTGTAGCCTTGGCAACAGGATCCGGTCTGACGTTAAAGCCAATGATGATTGCATTTGATGCTGATGCAAGGATAACATCTGACTCGTTGATGGCACCAACGCCGCCATGGATGACCTTGACCACAACCTCCTCATTTGAAAGCTTGACAAGACTCTGCTTAACAGCCTCAACTGAACCCTGTACATCTGCCTTTACGATGATATCAAGCTCCTTCATGTTGCCTGACTGAATCTGTGAGAACAGATCATCAAGTGACATCTTTGCCTTTGTATCCTCAATGAGCTTATTCTTTTCCTCTGAAATATATGTGTCAGAGAATGCCTTTGCCTCCTTCTCTGAATCACATGCCACAAATGTCTCTCCTGCTGAAGGCACACTGTTGAGTCCAAGTATCTCTACAGGTGTAGAAGGCTTAGCCTCCTTTACTCTGCGGCCCTTGTCATCAATCATGGCTCTTACCTTACCATAGCTGCTTCCACATGCGATTGGATCTCCGACATGGAGTGTTCCTTTTTGTACAAGCACTGTGGCAACCGCACCACGGCCTTTATCAAGCTGTGCTTCAATTACGAGACCTCTTGCGTTTCTATCAGGATTAGCCTTGAGCTCGAGCACCTCTGCTGTGAGAAGAATCATCTCAAGGAGATTGTCGATACCCTCCTTAGTATGTGCAGATACAGGACAGAATATTGTGCTTCCGCCCCAATCCTCCGGGATAAGCTCATACTCTGAGAGCTCCTGCTTAACCTTGTCGATATTGGCACTTGGCTTATCTATCTTGTTGACTGCAACGATAATCTCAACACCTGCTGCCTTTGCATGGTTTATTGCCTCAACAGTCTGCGGCATTACACCATCATCTGCAGCAACAACAAGGATTGCGATATCAGTAGAGTTTGCACCACGCATACGCATTGCTGTAAATGCCTCATGTCCCGGTGTATCAAGGAATGTGATGTTCTGGCCATTGATTGATACAACAGATGCACCAATGTGCTGTGTAATACCACCTGCCTCACGGTCTGTAACACGTGTCTGTCTGATGGCATCAAGCAGTGATGTCTTACCATGATCTACGTGACCCATTACGCAGACTACAGGTGGACGAGGAACCATCTTGCTCTCATCCTCTTCATCCTCCTTGAGAAGCTCTGCAATCACATCGACCTTCTCCTCTTCCTCACAGATGAAATTGAACTCTAAAGCAATCTCCTCAGCGGCTGCAAAATCAACTTCAGAGTTAACTGTTACCATCTCGCCCTTCATGAAAAGCTTCTTTACAATGGCTGAAGGCTGAACCTTCATCTTATCAGCTAAATCCCTTATTGTAATCTTCTCCGGAAGAGAAATTGTCTTAATCTCGTTCTCATCCTCTTTTGGCTGTGCCTTCGGCTGCTGTGGCTTTTTCTTACCGCCGTGCTTCTCGAGATTGATGTAATTCTCCTGCTTCTTTCCGAGCTTATCCTGCTTCTGGCTCTGATTGTGATTATGCTTATTCTTTCTATCGTTGCCTCTGTCGCGGCTCTCCTTTCCTCTTACATCATCAGGAGCTGCAACTGCAACTGTTTCTTTTCTGAAACGATTTCTGTCATCACCTCTGCCGCCTGTTCTATCGTTATTTCTGTCATTGCTCCTGCTTCTGTCGTTGCTTCTGCTTCTGTCATTATTTCTGTCAAAGCTTCTGCCACCCTCTGCAGGACGTCTGGAGTCATTTCTGAAGCCTCTGTTATTGTCTCTATTATTGTCTCTGCTGTTATCTCGGCTATTGTTGTCGCGATTGTTTGTTCTTCTATCGCTGTTTCTGTCCGTATTTCTGCTTCTGTCGGCATTTCTGTCAGTGTTTCTGTTGTTGATTTTCTCGCCATTGTCCTGACGTCTGTCGCTTCTTCTATCAGCGTCAGCCTGACGTGCCGGACGCGAATTGGCTGCCTTCATATCTGCATACGGATCCGCTGTACGCTCACTTATAGGGCGCATAGCTCTCTCTCCGACAGGTCTTGGCTTAATAATGCTGTGCTGCTCAGGACGTGATGACTGATTATCGCGTCTGCCATTGCCATTCCTGCGCTGCGAACTGTTATTTCCATTATTTCCGCTGCCGTTTCCACCATTTGTTTTCCTACCCTGCTTGCTGTACTGGGCATTGAAAACTGCTGTGATGCTTGCCTTTTTCTTTGGTCTGTCGGCTGCCTTAGCCTCATCCTTTTTAGGTTCTTCCTTCTTAGGTGCATCTTTTTTTACTTCTGTTTTTGCGTACTTCTTTCGTACAATTTGCTGTGCCTCATCCTCAAGACCACTCTGCACATTTTTGACAGCAAACTGTGTGCCGTTTAATGTGTCTATGACTTCCTGCGACTTTATATTTAATTCTTTTGCAAGTTCATGAACTCTCATTTTTGCCATATATCTATTTTCCTCCATTATTCAGTTTTATTCGACTGCAGCTTTTTTATCACCGCATTTGCAAGGTTTTCATCCGTTACTGCAAGGGAAGCGCGAAACTCTTTGCCTATTGCATTCCCTAACCCCACCTTGTCACTATAAAAATAAATCGGAACCTCATAGAAAGCAGTCATATCCGAAAAATGCTTCTTTGTGTTGTCTGATGAATCATCTGCAACTATCACTAAAAATGCCTTTCCTGTCTTTACAGCTTTCTCTGTAGAAAACTCTCCGCTAACCACATTGCCTGACTTTGCTGCTAATCCCAGCATAGAAAGTACTCTATCTGTCAATTTGGTTCATCTCCTTTTCAAGCTCCTCATATACCTGTTCTGATACACTAACACCAAGGGAACGCTCAAGTGCCTTTGTCTTTTTAGCCTTTTTAAAGCATTCAAGGCTCTTACATATATAAGCTCCCCTGCCGTTTTTCTTGCCGGTGTCATCGAGAATTATGTCGCCCTCCGCAGTCTTTACCACGCGAATAAGTGACTTCTTTTCCTTCATCTCCTGACAGCCTACGCATTTGCGCATTGGAATCTTTTTATTTGCCATTACTGCTCATCACCACTATCTGCCGCATCATTTTCTGTACCTGCTGCTTCGTTCTCGTCAGCCTCTGTATCAAAAGCCTCTGCCTGTACATCTGCCTGTTCTGTATCAGCTAATCTCTCGTTCTCAGCAAGCTCATCATCCGAATAATCATAATCGTCATCATAATCATCCTCTTCATAGTCATTCTCATAATCCATGAAGTCCCCTGACTCTCTAGCCTGTGTCTCGCTCTTGATATCAATCTTGAAGCCTGTAAGTCTTGCTGCAAGTCTTGCATTCTGTCCTTCCTTACCGATTGCAAGCGAAAGCTGATAATCCGGAACAACAACCTTTGCTGATTTCTCATCTGCATCTGCGATAACAGAGATAACCTTTGCAGGGCTAAGTGCGTTCTGGATAAGTATTGCCGGATTCTCATCCCATGTGATGATATCGATTTTCTCACCGCGAAGCTCATTTACGATAGCATTTACTCTGGCACCATTCATACCTACACATGCTCCTACAGGGTCTACGTTTGGATCATTTGACCATACTGCAATCTTTGTTCTGCTTCCGGCCTCACGTGAAATAGCCTTTATCTCAACTATGCCCTCTTTAACCTCTGTAACCTCTGACTCGAAAAGTCTCTTCACAAGCTCAGGGTGTGTTCTTGAAACAAGAATCTTTGGTCCCTTTGATGTGGACTTAACCTCAAGAATATATACCTTGATACGCTCTGTAGGCTTGAATACCTCACCCTTTATCTGCTCACTCTCAGTCAAAAGTGCATCTGCCTTACCTAAGTTGATGCTGACATTCTTTCCGATGTATCTTTGAACAACACCTGTCACAACATCCTTTTCCTTGCTGTTGTACTCGTCAAATATTACCTTTCTCTCCTCCTCGCGGATTTTCTGAAGGATAACATTCTTTGCGTTCTGTGTAGCAATACGTCCGAATTCCTTTGACTTAACCTCAACTCTCACGATATCTCCAAGCTGATAGTTACCGTTTACCTTGTGCGCATCTGCTAAGGAAATCTCCTCAACCGGATCCTCAACCGTATCTACAACCGTCTTCTCCTGGTAGCATGAGAAAGCACATGTCTCAGGATCTATTTCTACCTTTACATTGTCTGATTTACCAAAATGGTTCTTGCAGGCAGTCACAAGAGAGTTCTCAATTGCCTCAAGTAAAGTTTCTTTACTGATGTTTTTCTCCTGCTCTAATATATTTAACGCTTCTAATAACTCATTGCTCATTATTTTTTCCTCCTATTTGTGTTATCGTGCGCTTTAATTAAAAATCCAATGCCTGACGTATAAGCGCAATGTCACTCTTATTAAATGTAGTCTCATTGCCGTCTTCATCGGTTATTGTCACTGTATCCTTATCATAGGCTTTAAGCAGACCATAAAATTCCTTTGATTTGTTGATAGCCCTGTATGTGCGAATCTCTATCTCCTTATTCATATTGCGCACATAGTCCTTTTCCTTCTTGAGAGGTCTTCCAAGCCCCGGCGAGCTGACCTCGAAGGTGTACGAATCAGGAATATAGTCCTCTCTGTCGAGAATCTCATTCATCTGCCTTGCAACCACTTCACAGTCATCAACAGTTATGCCACCCTCCTTATCGATATATGCTCTCAGGTAGTTCATGCCGCCTTCCTTAACATACTCGACATCAACAAGCTCAAAATTCATGCTGTCAAGAATTGGTTGTATAAAGCTCTCTGTCTTTGCCTCATATACACTTGCCTTTGACATTTTATCACCTCTCTTTTGATTATATGGCTGTAACTATTCACAATTGCTGTGAATAGCTGCCTGATGTTTATAAACGTGAATTGAGAGAGGACTTTTGCCCTCTCTCAATCTAGTCAACGTTGTTATCATAGGTATAATAGCACTATCAGAAAAAAAAATCAAGTTTTTTTAAAAAAGTACTTGCTTTTTTTGAAACTCCATGATAGTATAATACACGGTTCGTTGGTCAAGCGGTTAAGACGCCGCCCTCTCACGGCGGAAACACGGGTTCGATTCCCGTACGGACTGCTAAGTATTTAAAGCCGGTACATTCATGGAAGCATGATGTACCGGCTTTTTCGTTGTATATATTTATATGAGGCAGAGCTATTTATGAGCAGCTACAGCTGCTGTATGCTTTTTGAAGCCGTCAGGCGCTTTTGTGATGCGAAGGGCAACGACAATTATTGCGGCAGCAAACAGAAGCTGTATTCCCATGCATATTGAAATAAAGCCAAGCTCCCTGACCGGATGAAAGTCAATACTTTTTACAGCCTGGTTGTACCAGTAGGCAGGCAAAAAGTGAGCGGCCTTTATGATGCCATCGCTTAGAAATTCCTCCGGCACAAATATACCGCACAGGAATGCTATACCGAGTGACACAGTGTTCGCAAACATGTTCAGTATCTCACTGTTTGAGGTGATTTTGCTGATTAAAAAGGCAAATGCCAGTGAAACAAGCATGTAGCAGAGCATGTTGAGTGTAAACAGGAAACCTGAAAACGAGAATGTGCTGCCTTTAAACATGATTGTAGCTGAGGCAAAAATTACAGCGCATACCACAAGTCCGGTTAAAATCACACCCAAAAGCAGCTCGCGGTTGTAGTTTGCAAATTTATAGGATGAGCAGGATATTCTCTCCTTGATTTCTTTTTTGGAGAAAACCTGAAGAACAGGAGCTATACCTGCAATCATCATGACAAGGAGCACCCATCCCAGATAACTGAAGCAGTAGTATATCCCTGAGTGCGAGGTGACATTTTTGCCACTGAGCAGTGAGACAGAAGCCTTCTGGCTTAGCGAGGTATTTACTGCGGCTAGAGCATCAGCTTCAGAGTAGCCGGAAGCAATGTAAGTATTGTACGTTTTCGTAAAGCTGTTTATGGCAGACTCAAAGGTGGTCGCTGCCTGCGTACCCGGTATGGTCACAACATCAAGCTTGAAGCCTTCTTTTATGATGAGAACACAGTTTACGTTTCTGGCAAAAAGCTCATCCTGCATAGTTTCCTTTTTGTCATTTTTAATATTTTTTTTGATGCATGTCTTTTTAAGATATTCTGTCAGAGCCTTGCTTTCAGATGAATTGTCGTAGTCAAATACCGCAAATTTGGGCTTGATGGCCTCATAATCACCTTCAGCTTTGTTTGTGCGTGTCGCAGTGAGAACGACCATGATACCTATGAATATGGACAGGTACATAATCATCTGGCCCATATGTCTGTTGAGTATTTTGAAATATGATTTAAATACTTGCATATTTTTCCCTCCGAAGCAGTGCAAAGGCAATGATTAAAAGAATCACTGATTCAACTGCCATTATTGATATATTTCTGAAAAATCTGTCGTAGCTGTCATATACGTTGAGCGAGTAAAAGCAGTCGGATATGAGACAGGCAGGGTTGAGGCGGTTAGCAATCGGAAGCTTGTGCTCAATCATATCTTTTATCCCGTTGGCGCATAAATCCGCAAGCACGGAAAGCACCATGCCGATTCCGACAGAGATACCGATTTTGCTGCCCTCTGTAAGCTTGGGAATGGCACCTATTATCACTCCGATTGAAAGTCCAATCATGCAGCCGAAAAACAGTGTCAGGATGATTGCAGGATATTTGTTTCCGAAGTCCACACCGAGTAGTGTCATGTAGACTAATGCAATTAGCTCGACAGCAAAATGGATGATTAAGAGTGATATATACTCTGAAAAGATAAGGGTGTTTTTGCTTGCCGGCACAAGGCTTTTTCGCATGCCGAGAGGACTTGTGTTTGCAAGCAGACGGTTTGTGGCTGTCACAGCTGAAAATGAGGCGAATAGGCAGCTCATCGCAAATACAGCGTAAAAGTAATTGGTGTATTCATCCTGATTTCCTGATGAAAGAGAAATCTCTTTATACTCTGATGTGGTGTCAGATAGTCCGGCAATTGCAGTCTCAAGTGCAGCCGGATTTGTCTTTGCTATGTTTGTAAATACGTCCTTTTGCTGTTTGTACTGTGTCAGGATGGATTCAAGTATTGTGGCATTGTATGAGTTTTCATCCACTACAAGTGAAGCATCCTCTGTGTAAATAATGCCGGTCACTTTTTTGTCATTTAGAGCTTTTTTGGCTGCTGAGCTATCCATCAGCTTCATGTTTATGAGGTCTGAAAATGAATTTGAACTGTCGGCCTTGTCGTCGGATTTACTGGCTGAATCAGTATGGTTTACATCGAGAGACTCAAGCACGCTCATCAGAGTATCATCATTTTCAGATTCAACCACTGCTACATTTATTGTCTTAAACATTTCATCCTTTTCAAACAGATTTCCGAATGCCATATACATAAAGGTGGCGAGCAGCAGTGGAAATGCAAGTGTCCAGAACAGCGTGACTTTCAGGCGGAGCATGCTTAGCATGGTGTATTTTGAGTTGTGAAAAAATAATTTTAGTCCATTCATTAATCCCTTAGCTCCTTTCCGGTAATCTCTAAGAATACGTCGTTAAGAGTCGGAAGCTGCGTGTACACCTGACCGAAGGACAGATTATTTTGCTCTAGATAATCAAGCACATGGATTATATTGTGGCGTCCGCCACTGAAATAAATCCGAAGCTGTCCGTTTTCAAAGCTGACCTGATATGCATTGTGCAGCTGCTTTAATGAGTCAAGCTGTGCTTCTGACAAGTCTGCAATTTCTACGTTTATTGTCTCTGTATTTTTGATCATGCGCTTTAGCTCATCCTTTGTGCCGAGCGCGAGAGCCTTGCCCTTGTCCATGATGAGTATGCGGTCACAGAGCTGCTCAACCTCCTCCATGTAGTGTGAGGTGTAGATGATTGTCGCACCATCACGGTTTAGTTTTTTGATGCCCTCCAGAATCTTGTTTCTGCTTTGAGGGTCGACAGCCACGGTCGGTTCATCGAAGAAGATGAGCTTTGGTTTGTGTGCTATGCCACACGCGATGTTGAGTCGTCTCAAAAGTCCGCCGGAGAGCTTCTTTGGCAGAAATTTGCTGTAATCCGCTATGTCCACGAAATCCATTGCTTCCTTTACATATTTTTCGCGGAGCTTTTTGTCACTCACGTAAAGACCGCAGAAATAGTCGATATTTTCATATACAGTCAGCTCGTCGTAAACGGCCACGTTCTGCATGACCACGCCGATTTCGCGTTTGATATCGTAGCTGTTTGAGTACATTTCCTGCCCGAATACCTTTATATCTCCCTTGTCGTATGTGAGCAGGGAGAGTATGCAGTTTATAGTGGTGGTCTTTCCGGAGCCGTTTGGTCCGAGCAATCCGAAAATCTCGCCGGTTTTAACGGTCAGATTGAAATGGTCGAGTGCCACAAGTTCCTTGTAGCGTTTTACAAGGTTGGTTACTTCTATCGCATTTTTGGTTGTATCCATTGAATTGCCTCCATAATGTTGTATTTTCGTTTGCAAGCCTGATATCCGGCTCAATAACAGATTACTATATGGCGTGCCGGAAAGTAAGTGTCAAATGTCACATTCGTATTTATGTTTGGATGAGGCATTGTTGTGTAAAAAATGACATTTGTCATAGTGACGTTTGATGGAATTTGTTGTAAGCTTATTTTACGGAAATGGAGGCTTTTGATGTATAAGATATGTAGTCAGTTTTTAATAGTTCTATCATGCGTGATGCTTATGGTGGTATCCCTTCAGGTCGATTACGTCATGATAGCGTGCATACTTACAGGAATAATCGTGTGTACATTTATAGACATGCAGGATGTGCCGCAGATGAGTCCTGCTAACAAGAGCAAAACGGCAGACCGGGCTTTGGATTTGATTCTGGCGGTTTATATTCTGTCCGGAATATTTTTTGCACCATCATTTTTTATGCTGCCGTATGCAGCGATGGTATTCAGAAAGAGAAAATACACGGTGTCGAGGATGGCTGCAGCCTTAGTGGGGATAGCTGTTTTTGTGGACTGTATTTTAAAGCTAAAACATATAGCACCCGGTTTTGGCCGCTATTTATGGCTTACAAAGCTGCAGGATATAATTTTGAATGATATCTTAGAGGTTGTACTTCTCATGGCTTTTGCGATAATGCTCTCATATTTCACAGAGCAGCTTTTGGGGTATCAGATGAAGCTGCACAGCATGAGAGATGCGTCCATGGAGCATGATATGCTTATGGAGCAGATGAATCACCAGCTTATCGAGAAACAGAATGCGCAGATATACAATGCCACGCTAAAGGAGAGAAACCGTATCGCAAGAGAGATACACGACAACGTGGGTCACATGATTACGCGCTCTATTTTGCAGGTGGGGGCAATCGGTGTGATAAATACCGATGAAAAGCTTAAAGCGCCTATCTCAGATCTGAAGAGTACACTCGATACGGCAATGGACAGCATAAGAAAAAGCGTTCATGATTTGTACGATGAATCGGTCGATTTGCGTCAGGCGCTTGCGAAGCTTAAGCCTACAGACAGTGCATTTGCATTTTCACTCGAATACGACTGTGAGGATGATGTGCCAAGAGATGTCAAGTATGCTTTTATTGCAATTGCAAAGGAAGCGGTAAACAACGCAGTTAAGCACAGTAACGGCGATGAAATCAGGATAATAGTCAGAGAGCATCCCGCCTTTTACCAGCTTGAGATAATGGACAACGGCACAACGGCTGACGAAAGAAGAATTTCGGGAGAAACAGGAGATGGAATAGGCATAAAAAATATAAAGGAGCGTGTTGCAGCGATAGGAGGAATCATGCGTATAAAGGCAGACGATGGTTTCAGGATATTTGTGACGCTCATGAAGAAGTGAGGATATACAAAATGCATAAAAATCAAGGCATGAATAAGAAAGGAACAGGACATGAAGATAGTAATAATAGATGATGATAATCTCGTATCACTTTCGCTGAATACAATACTGAGCGCACAGGATGACATAGAGGTGTCTGCGGTTGGAGACAGCGGGCAGCAGGCGGTAAAGCTGTACGAGGAGCATATGCCCGATGTGATGCTCATGGATATAAGGATGCAGGGCATGACAGGTCTTGAAGCAGCAGAAAAAATACTCGGAAAATATCCGGATGCCAAAATACTTCTTCTGACCACATTTTCGGATGATGAATACATTGTAAAAGCAATCTCGCTGGGTGCGAAGGGCTATATACTAAAACAGGCCTTTGAGAGTATTGCCCCGGCACTTAGAGCTGTAAACAACGGACAGACAGTGTTTGGAACACAGATAATGGACAGGATACCACACCTGTTCGGAGCTGATGGTAAAGCTTCATCAGGCACCGGTCAGGCCCGGTTCATTGACGCAATGAAGAGCTATGATATAAGCGGCAAGGAGCTTTCAATCATAGAGCTGGTTGCAGAAGGACTAAACAACAGGGAAATAGCGGATGAACTGTATCTGAGTGAGGGAACCGTACGAAACTATATCAGTGTCATACTTGAAAAGCTGCAGCTGAGGGACAGGACACAGCTTGCCTGCTTTTATTATAAAAGTATGGTATAACATGAAACTTTTTCTATGGTTGGGGATACATATATAGTGAAGGGAGGGATGCAGATTGATTAATCAGGCACAGGATGACTTTTTTAATGAGCTATATGCCTCAACCAATCAGAAGGTTTTAGCGTACATCATTGTAAAATGTGGAAAAACTGAAGATGTAGCAGATATATTTCAGGAGACCTATACAGAGGTTGTTAAAATAATACAAAAACGTGGAATATCATATTTTAAGCAGCCGGATGCACTTGTAATGCAAATAGCAAAGAGAAAAATTTTTCGTCATTATAAATTAAAAGAAAAGCTTCGTGGCATTGAGGAAATGAACGATTATAATATTTTGTCGGCAGATGAAAATGATATAGCTGTACAACAGACTTCGTTTGACGATATAGCAATATCAAAAGAAACAGTACAAAGTGTGTTTACATATCTTTCTGCGAAGGATGAACTTACTAAAAAAATATTTTATCTATATTACTATATGGATAAAAATATTTCAGAAATAGCACTCCTTTTTTCTGTAAAGGAATCAACCATAAAAAACAGATTATATCGAACCTTAAGGGAGCTTAGGAAAAATCTGGATAAGGAGGATTGATACAGAATGAAGAAAAATGATATTTTAAGACATGCTGCGCAACATAAAATGCCTGATATTGAGCAGGTAAGAAAAGAATGTATCGAGGAATTACATACCACTCACAGCTCAAAACGATATCCTGCATATTTTGCTGCGATAGCGGTTGTGACTGTAGTTGTCTTGTGTATGTGTATCACGCCGGTGAGGTCATTTGCAGCCGATATGATTGAACATATTCAGGCATTAATTGATGTTAATAATGATTCGGCACGTGATCTGGTGTATAGAAAATATAGCGGTCCGACTGTTTATTTGGAAAAAGATGAAACGGTAAGCATATACTCATATACCGGTTATGAGGATGTATATATTTTGCCAGCGGAGGCAAAAGAAGCTGAAAAACTGGGAGCTATAAGCAGAGACGTTAAGGTGAGCTATAAAGTGCCGTATAGTGGGGAGTATTATATTCTTGATGGAGAAAATAAGGAGAATATCACAGACCGGGTTATTGTAGAACATGAGGGAGGAGCAGAAGATAATTTGAAAATTTCTCAATAAGGAAATCTGCCCTTGCAATATACCCCACTGGGGTATATAATGCTCTTGAAGACAGATACCCATAAGGGGTATGGTTAGACATATGCAACAAATGTGGAATGAAGAAAGAAGGGAGGCACCCATGGCAGAAAACGAAACCAAATGCTGTTGCTGCAACCGCAAAAAAGAGCGCTCAGAGAAGGAATATAAGGATCTCATCAACAGACTTAGCCGTATAGAGGGGCAAATCCGTGGAATCAAGCGTATGCTGGATGAGGATTGCTACTGCCCTGACATCATCACACAGGTGGCGGCCGCAAATGCTGCGCTCAACAGCTTCAATAAAGTCCTTTTGGCCAATCATATAAAGACGTGTGTGGCAGATGACATAAGAGCCGGCAAGGATGAGACAATAGATGAGCTTTTGAACACACTGCAGAAGCTTATGAAGTAGTATTATAAGAAGGCAGGTATAAAAATGAGTACAATAATCACAATATTAATAATAGCAATAATTGCCGCACTGGTGATTGTGGGCTTAAAGGAGACTATAAAGCATTCAAAGGGCGAAGGCGCCTGCTGTGGCGGTGGAGCCATGAAGGAGGACGAGGAAGCCACAGTACAGCTTACAGGCGAGATTGTCACGAGAGCAGATGTGCACATAGACGGAATGCACTGCATGAACTGCAAGAACTCAGTCACACGCTCACTTCAGAAGATGAGCGGAGTATCGGCAGATGTGGATTTAAAGCATGGCGTGGCACATGTTGAGGCAACCAGAGAGCTAAGCGATGAGGAAATCACATTTGCCATCGAAAGACTGGATTTCAAGGTGACAGGAATTGAGAGATTTTAGAAAAGGCTTTTGAATAGTTAGATTCAAATAGTAGAAAGAAGGAAATACAGACAGTATGAAGCAATATACAGTTACAGGAATGAGCTGTGCGGCATGCTCTGCCAGAGTGGAACAGGCTGTCTCTAAGGTTGATGGTGTGACGAGCTGCTCTGTCAGCCTTTTGACCAACTCGATGGGAGTCGAGGGAAGCGCGACAGATGCGCAGATAGTGGAGGCAGTAGAGCAGGCGGGCTATGGAGCGAGTCCCAAAGGCACAGCAACAGAATCAGAAAATGACAAAGCAAATAACAGCTTAGAGCAGCTAAAGGCAGCGCAGGATGCGCTTGTAGACAGGGAGACACCGAAGCTTGTAAACAGGCTTATAGCATCGCTCATATTCTTAGTTGTTCTCATGTATTTTTCCATGGGACATATGATGTGGGGCTGGCCGTTGCCTGAGTTTTTCAATGGAAACCATGTGGCTATGGGGCTTTTGCAGCTTCTGCTTACAGTGGCGGTAATGGTCATAAACCAGAAGTTTTTTATCAGTGGCTTTAAGGGCTTGATTCACGGTGCTCCCAACATGGATACGCTTGTTGCGCTTGGATCTGCAGCATCGTTTGGATACAGCGTGTATGCACTTTTTGCCATGACAGCTGCGCAGGTGAATGGCGATATGGATGCGGTCATGTCATATATGCATGAGTTTTATTTTGAATCCGCAGCCATGATTTTGGCACTGATTACTGTCGGAAAAATGCTTGAAGCGCACTCAAAGGGCAAAACAACAGACGCTTTAAAAAGCCTGATGCAGCTTGCCCCAAAGACAGCAACCGTTGTAAGGGATGGCGTGGAGCAGGAAATTTCTGTGGATGCAGTGAAAAAGGGCGATATTTTCGTGGTCAGACCGGGGGAAAATATCCCTGTAGATGGTGAAATAATAGATGGAACAACCGCTGTCAACGAATCGGCACTCACAGGAGAGAGCATCCCTGTGGATAAGCAGCCGAAAGATGCAGTAAGCGCTGCCACAGTGAACCAGTCAGGCTTTATAAAATGCCGCGCAACGAGAGTGGGCGAAGACACCACACTCTCACAGATTATACAGATGGTTTCTGATGCCGCAGCGACAAAGGCACCTATTGCAAAAATCGCTGACAGGGTATCGGGAGTATTTGTGCCGGCGGTTATTACAATTGCAATCATTACAATAATAGCATGGCTTATAGCCGGTGAGACCGTGGGCTTTGCGCTTGCCAGAGGCATTTCGGTGCTCGTGATAAGCTGTCCGTGTGCACTTGGACTGGCAACTCCTGTTGCGATAATGGTAGGAAACGGCAAGGGCGCAAAGAGCGGTATACTCTTCAAGACAGCAGCAAGCCTTGAGGCAACAGGCCGCACACAGATTGTGGCTCTTGATAAGACAGGCACCATAACAAGCGGTGAGCCGAAGGTGACGGATATCGTGCCGGATGAGACATTTTTTGAGGAAACCGGCAATCATGCCGGAAAGCTTCTTGCAATAGCTGCATCAGTCGAGGCCAAGAGCGAGCATCCGCTTGCAAAAGCCATTATGGAGCGCGCTAAAACGGATGAAATCGCTGTCGCAGAGGTGACGGATTTTAGCGCTGTTGTAGGAAATGGTCTGACTGCAATACTTGCAGGCAAAATGATAAAAGCAGGAAATCTTGCTTTTGTCAGCAAATTTGTAAAAGTGTCAGATGATATGCGCGCGAAAGCTGTCGAATTTTCAAAGGAAGGAAAAACTCCTCTGTTCTTTGCCGCAGATGACAGGCTTTGCGGTATCATAGCCGTTGCAGATACAATAAAGGAGGACAGTCCGGAAGCTGTCAGACAGCTTAAAAATATGGGTATCAGAGTTGTTATGCTCACCGGTGACAACGAGCAGACTGCCAATGCCATTGGAAAGCAGGCGGGAGTGGACGAAGTCATCGCAGGTGTGCTTCCGGATGGTAAGGAGGCTGTCATAAGGAAGCTAAAAAAACAGGGCAGGGTAGCCATGGTTGGTGACGGAATCAATGATGCACCGGCGCTCACACGTGCGGATATGGGAATTGCAATCGGCGCGGGAAGTGATGTGGCAATAGATGCAGCGGATGTTGTCCTGATGAAGAGCCGCCTGATAGATGTACCGGCAGCAGTGCGGTTAAGCCGTGCTACATTGACAAATATACACGAAAATCTGTTTTGGGCATTTTTCTATAATGTAATAGGTATTCCACTTGCGGCCGGTTTGTGGTATCCTTTATTAGGATGGAAGCTCAATCCGATGTTTGGAGCGGCGGCGATGAGCCTGTCGAGCTTCTGCGTTGTTACCAATGCCCTGCGGCTGAATCTGTGCAGGGTGTATGATCCTAAGCATGACAGAAAAGCAACACCAGATAGAAAAAACAAAACAAATAAACCAAATGAAAGTGAGGAAAAATCAATGACAAAGACAATGAATATCGAAGGAATGATGTGCTGCCACTGTGAGGCAAGAGTAAAGAAGGCACTTGAGGCACTTGATGCAGTAAGTGAGGCAGCAGTAAGCCATGAGAGCGGAACTGCAGTAGTGACATTAAGCTCTGACATTTCCGATGAGAAATTAAAGGAGACTGTAGAGGCTGAGGACTACAAGGTTACATCAATTCAGTAATCAGTCAGACAGTATAACAATATGAAGAAATATATAGCATTGGTATTGGCTGCAGTGCTGGTGCTTGGGATTTTTACAGGATGTGGTAACAAGGGCAACAAAGAGACAGAATCACAGACAGATGAGAAAGCCACTGAGTCGGTGAATTCTGCAGAAAATAATACTGAGGACAGTACGCAAAGCAGTACAGAAAACAGTACAGAAAATCAGAATGTGGCTGATACAGAGCAGCTCACCACAGAAAACGGACAGGAGAGCTCAGTTCTTGCCTGTCCGTCAGTAAACGGTAAGCTGCATGTGGAGGGCAGCAAGCTCGTTGATCAAAATAACAACGAGGTGCAGCTTCGCGGAGTCAGCACACACGGTCTTGCGTGGTATCCACAGTATGTGACCAATGATTGTTTTGCCACGCTGAAAAGCTTTGGAGCAAACGTGGTGAGGCTCGCCATGTATACCTACGAAAGCGGTGGCTACTGCACAGACGGTGACAGGCAACAGCTTGAGACACTTGTGCAAAACGGCGTGCAGTACGCACTAAACAACGACATGTATGTCATCATCGACTGGCATGTGCTAAACGAGGGCAATCCAAACCGCTACAGTGATGTGGCAAAGACATTTTTTGTCAAAATGGCACAGCAGTATGCCTCATACAACAACGTGATTTACGAGATTTGCAATGAGCCGTGCAAAGGTGCGACCTGGGGAGATGTGAAGTTTTACGCCAGCGAGGTCATTCCGTCAATCAGAAGCTACGACAAGGATGCAGTCATACTGATAGGCACACCTAACTGGAGCCAGGATGTGGATGAGGCAGTCAAGGACCCTGTCACAGGCTATGATAATATCATGTATACACTGCATTTCTATGCCGCGACCCACAAGGAGGACTTGCAAAACAAGCTAAAATCGGCGGCAGACGCCGGACTGCCGATATTTGTATCAGAGTTTGGCATCTGCAGCGCCGACGGAAACGGTCAGGTGGACATAGATTCCGCAAACAGCTGGATCAGCCTGCTCGACAGCTACGGTATCAGCTATGTGTGCTGGAATCTGTCCAATAAGGACGAAAAATCAGCGCTTCTAACACCTGCCTGCGATAAGACAAGCGGCTTTACCTATGAGGATTTAAGCGATGAGGGCAAGTGGCTGTACGGTGTGCTCACAAGTCATGTGACACAGGTCTTGAATTAACGAAAAGCCTCAGATGTACGGAAAACGGCGCATCTGGCAATGCAGGGATAGAAGCATCCATGCACTCAGCCGGCATGCACATGAGGCAGATGCAGATACTTTTCTCTGGTGGCAAGTCCGCCGCGGATATGGCGTTCGGACTTGTTGATATCGAGAATGTGACGCGCTTTTGAGGCAAGCTCCGGGTCAATGCGAAGCAGCCTGTCAGCATCCGTGATATCCTTGTGCACAGTGGATTTGCTGATGCCAAACTGCTTTGCAGCCTGACGCACAGTGGCATTGTTTTCAACTATGTAGTTGGCGATTTCCACCGCCCTTGTCTCAATATATGATTTCAAAAAATACTCCTGCATATTCTGTTGTTACAGTTTATGCGGGAGTATTTTTAATATTACACACAGGTTGTAATTCTATTTACGTTTTTCGTAATAAAATAAGAAAACGGTTTCTTAATAGTAATAATAATATCAATTTTCCGTATTGCATTGGTGCAAAAGTTGCGTTGCCTGATCATATTAAGCTCATTAAATATATTAAGTGTATTAAGTATGTTAAGCGTATGCAGCAGTTATGAGCTCAATGCATTTGTCATACCCAAGCACAGAGCTGTTGAGCACCAGGTCATAATTTTTCCTGTTGCCCCACTCCTTATCGGTGAAGTATCGGTAATTTACCGAGCGCTTCTTATCGACATCCTTTAGCAGCTTTTTGACCTCGTCATCGCTTTTTTGGTAGAGCTTTTTTATTCTTGCAGCCTTCTCAGGCTTATTTCCCTCTATAAAAACATTCAGCACATCATCCCTGTCAGAAAGAATGTAGTCTGCGCAACGTCCCACAATAACGCATGGCTCTTTTTGCGCAATATCCTTGATGAGCTTCTGCTGAATATTGAAAATCTGGTCGGAAAGAGAAACTCCTGTGATGTCGCGCCCCACAAATGCATATGAAAAAATACTTCCGGCAGGTGCATATTCGCCCTGGTTTGCGACAATCTGCTCAGAGATACCGAGCTCCTTTGCCACATGCTCAATTATTTTTTTATCGTAAAACTCAATGCCGCATTTTTGAGCAATCTGCTCGCCGATAAAGCGACCGCCACTGCCAAACTCTCGGCTTATAGTGATTATTTTAAAACTCATGATGAAACCTCCCAGCCTATAAAAGTGTTTATTATTCATTATAACGTAATTGCACATAAAATCAAAACAGAAATTTAACAAAATCGCTTGCAGATAAGCACTCCGTAATCTATAATGACATAAGAAAACATGTTGCTTTTACGTAATCAATGAGATGGCAGCAGATAACATATGTTATGTTTTTGTTATTGTTTACACCACTGTGTGGCAAACAGCAATTACGTGACGTTTCAAAGATTGTAAAACAGCAGCATAGCGAATAAACAATTAGGAGGAAAACATGGATCAGGAAAAGGTCATAGTCATAGACTTTGGTGGTCAGTACAATCAGCTTGTTGCGCGCCGTGTCCGCGAGTGCAACGTGTACTGTGAGATTTACTCATACAAAATAGACATTGAGAAAATCAAAGAAATGAATCCAAAGGGCATCATCCTTACAGGAGGTCCAAACAGCTGTTATGAAGAGAATTCTCCATCATACCGGAAAGAGCTGTTTGAGCTGGGAATACCGGTGCTTGGCATCTGCTACGGTGCACAGCTTATGATGCATAAATTAGGCGGAAAGGTAATCACACCTGAGGTTGGAGAGTATGGAAAGACAGAAATCACATATTCTGCAAACGGCGTGATGTTCAAGGATCTGCCATCAGAATCAGTATGCTGGATGAGTCATTTCGACAGAATCGCAGAGGCAGCACCGGGCTTTGAGGTAGTTGCGCACACTGCAGACTGTCCAATAGCCGCAACACAGAATGTTGAGAAGAAATTATATGCAGTACAGTTCCATCCGGAGGTACTTCACACCAAGAACGGAACACAGATGATTTACAATTTCGTCCGTGGCGTATGTGGATGTGCAGGCACATGGAAGATGGATTCATTCGTCAAAAACACAATCGACGAAATCAGAGAGAAGGTCGGTGACGGCAAAGTGCTCCTTGCACTTTCGGGTGGAGTAGACTCATCAGTACTCGCAGCACTCCTTGCCAAGGCAATCGGCAAGCAGCTCACCTGCGTATTCGTAGACCACGGACTTCTCCGCAAGAACGAGGGAGATGAGGTAGAGGGCGTATTCGGCAAAGGCGGTTCGTTCGACATCAACTTTGTCCGCGTCAACGCACAGGAACGCTACTACAGCAAGCTTGCAGGCGTCACAGAGCCTGAGCGCAAGCGTAAAATCATCGGTGAGGAATTCATCCGTGTATTCGAGGAAGAAGCTAAGAAAATCGGAAAGGTTGACTTCCTTGCGCAGGGAACCATCTATCCGGACGTAGTGGAGAGTGGACTCGGCGGAGAATCTGCAGTCATCAAATCACACCACAACGTAGGAGGTCTCCCGGAGCATGTCGATTTCAAGGATATCGTGGAGCCACTCAGAAACCTCTTCAAGGACGAGGTACGCAAGGTTGGACTGGAGCTTGGATTACCTGACTATCTCGTATTCCGTCAGCCATTCCCAGGCCCAGGCCTTGGAATCCGTATCATCGGCGAAGTCACAGCCGAAAAGGTACGCATTGTCCAGGATGCAGACTGGATTTACAGAAGCGAAGTGGAAAAGGCAGCAAAAGAGTACAAAGAGGCCAACGGCGAGGAACCATCATGGATGCCAAACCAGTACTTTGCAGCCCTTACCAACATGCGTTCAGTAGGTGTCATGGGTGATGAGAGAACATATGATTATGCCGTTGCAGTCCGTGCAGTCCGCACAGTGGACTTCATGACAGCCGAAGCAGCCGAGATACCGTTTGAGGTACTTCAGACAGTGATGAGCAGAATTATAAATGAGGTAAAGGGAGTCAATAGAGTATTCTATGATTTGACCAGTAAGCCACCAGGAACTATTGAGTTTGAATAATTTTTTAAAAAATAAAATATAGAAGGATTTATTTTTCAATAGTAAATGAAGAAGGCTCCAGGAGATTTTAAGAGATCTTCTGGGGCCGTTTATTTATGTGTGGTATACTGGAATATATCTATATGAAAATTTGATTCAAAGCCTTATCCAAGTAAGATATGGAAAATCAGATGCTAAACATATATTGCAGAAGGAGAACATTGAATGATAGATATATATACGGAGCGGAAAGATTCAAAAGACTGGATTTTTTACAATGACTTGTACTTCAACTTGAATACAGGCAATGAAGATATGTCACAAAAAGAAATTGATTTGATTCAACAAGTGGATGAAGCGAAGCTGACACCAGACAAGCATATAGAAACAAAATATGGCTTAGGTACGATCCGAAATTTATCATCAGGCTGCAAGACATTGCTTAATATTGTGAAGCATCCCGATAAGGTGGTAAATGTTGAGGAATGTGGACCGAATGTTCTTAGAATTATTTTTACTATGGATAATATTAAGATTTTTATGTCAAGACCAACGCTTTTTGATATCCCGGATGACGCCAAAATCAGATTTAATGATTCTGATATAGTTATAGGCGGCAGAGGATATAATGCCTGGTTGAAAGGTTGGGAAGAGATTGATTTTGAAACTGTAAGTAATGTGGCAGTTCGTGAAATTCAGCAAGTAATTCAACAGATTATTTTATGCATGAGATGAAAAAGAATTATGATTTATCAGATAAAAGAGCGATGTAGTTTATATACACCGCTCTTTTTGATTGGCATGGTATTTTATTTTTCTAGCAGCTTGCGTGCATATGTAAGTATTCTGCCTTCTACATTGCTGTCCTGCTTGATCATTTTGATGAGTGAATAAAGCTCAGGGTCATTGGATGAAGAAACAATAATGTAATCAGGATCTGTCTTATCAGATGTTCCGTAAAGAAAATCTATGTTGCAATTAAATGTCTGCGCAATGAAACCGACTGTGGGATAAGAGGGTTCACGTTGTCCATTTTCATAGCGGCCATATACCATTGGTGAGATATTAAGGCGACGTGCGGCCTCTGCTTTATTTATATTTAGAGTATTTCTGAGTTGGATTAATCTTTCAGGTTGAAATTTCATAGGTAAGCTCCTTCTTAAAAATCGATATTCAAGTGCTTGAATGTAATCATAAAAGATTATAAATTATAATTTAGCTTTTTTCAATGTTTACGTTGACATTAACCATTGGATATGATAATATTTCAATAACCAATGGTTACACATATGGATGAATAGAGGGGAATAAAATGAAACATTATATTGAGATTCAAAGACTAAGGACACAAGACGTGGTCGTTGATGATACGTTGACACTTGAAAAAAACACGGATGCATTTATACAGGGAGATATAATCAGTATCACTGAGAAAATAGATGGTGCCAATTCAAGTATATATTATGATAAAAAGCTGGATAGACTGAGATGTTTTAGCAGTAAAAATGAACTTGATTTCAGCAACCAGTTGAGAGGTTTTTTGACTTATGTTCAGAGTCTGGATAGGGAGCCGTTTATTAAATATCCGAATTATATATTTTTTGGAGAGTGGCTTGTGAGCCATACGGTCATTTATGATGATTCCAATTATAACAAATGGTATTTATTTAGTGTGTATGATACAGTTTCAGGCAGATGGCTGTCACAGGATTTTGTCAAAAAATTTGCAGAAAAAAATGATTTTTGTTATCCGCATGAATTATACTATGGACCATTTATTAGTTGGAACCATTGTCTCAGCTTTGCCAATGCCCCGGCATATGGCACGCAGCAAGAGGGAATCGTCATAAAGAATCAGACTGCACTGGAGCAGGAGAGAGGTCCGCATATATTAAAATATGTAAATCCGGAGTTCAAGGAAACGCAGAAGAAGAATCATAAAAAGAAACTTGAAGATCCGAATAAATTGAACGAAAAAGCAGAGGCAGAAGAGTATATACGCATGATTGTAACAGATGCAAGGGTTATGAAGTGCTATCATAAGCTTGTTGATAATGGAATTTTACCGGAGAAATTTGAATTGAAACATATGAAGCATGTTGCACAAAATCTACCAAAGGCTGTGTATGAGGATTGCGTGAAGGAAGAATTGGAGATTTTAAAGAAAGCCGGTGAATTTGGAGGCAAACTTTGCAGTAAGGTGACAATGGAAATTATTAAAGATAAATTGAAGATTGGTTGACTTTTTTGGCAGGAATTGTTAGTATATAAATGAAAGTTTACCACTGACCGATATGTGGTATATAAATGGTCGGGTTGAAAGTTTACCACTGACCGATATGTGGTATATAAATGGTCGGGTTGAAAAAGTCTTTTGCCGTAGTGCAAGAGACTTTTTTTGTGGAAATTAACAAATGATAAGGAATGCTTTTTATATAATCCCAAAATGGTTTAATAACGTTTGTTAACAATGCCTATTGTAAATAAAAAATATCATTATTACAATAGAGATTAGAAATGCTCCGAACAATATGAAAGGCATAAAACCAATATGAAAAAACACACAAACATAATTATCACAGCCGTGGCATCGCTGCTTATCGTCACACTTGCGGGCAGAGAATTCATTAAAAATCATAAGAAAGAGTCTAATGATAAATCGTCTACGAATGTATCAGAAAATACATGTGAAGATATACATGACACAAGTATATCTGATACGTGTGTAGCCGATACGAATACACCTGACACGAGTACATCTGAAGCAGATATTCTGGATACGACCTATGAGGATAATAAAGAGCAATTTTATATATCCGAAATTCCGGATGACATTTTTGAAAAAATGCAGGGCAAATCCTACAAGGCAGATTGTACACTCCCCAGAGAAAATCTGCGATATATACATGTACTACACGTAGGCTTTGACAATCAGGTACATGAAGGTGAGCTGGTTGTAAATAAAGATATCGCAGATGATGTACTTGAAATATTTAAGGAGCTCTATGAGTCCGGATATCAAATAGAAAAAGTCAGACTTGTTGATGAATACGATGCAGATGATGAGGCATCTATGAGCGACAATAATTCATCGGCCTTCAATTTCAGATTTATCTCCCATACCACGAAGATATCTAAGCATGGAATGGGAATGGCGGTGGATATCAACACTCTATACAATCCTTATGTCAAAACAGTCGATGGGGAGCTTTCAATTGAGCCTGCAAATGCCACAGATTATGTTGACCGGAGCAGGGATTTTTCGCACAAGATTGACCATGATGATTTATGCTATAAGCTGTTTACGGAGCATGGTTTTGAGTGGGGAGGCGATTGGACGCATTCCAAGGATTATCAGCACTTTGAAAAATAATGCTGATAATTTCTACGGAAGCATATGACCTGCAGCCAGGTACAGCTCATACCATTCCTCGCGAGTCAGAGTAATATCGCATGCCGCGATAATTTCCTTCAGGCGGCTTTCGCTTGAAGTTCCGGTAACAATCTGCATATTTGCCGGATGGCGTAAAATCCATGCGGCCGCAATAGTAGTATCGCTGACATTATATTTTTCGGCTATCACATGAAGTTTTTTATTCAGTTCCGGGTATTCGTCGCTTCCGAGAAAACAGCCTTTCCATGCCGGCATCTGAAACGGAGACCATGCCTGAAGAGTAATGTTGTGGAGGCGGCAGTAGTCGAGCAGACTTCCGTCGTGATCAATTGAACCGGGTGTTTCCATATTGACTTCCATACCATTTGCAACGAGATTGGAAACAGGAATGCTGAACTGAACCTGATTGACAACGAGTGGTTGGCGGACATATTTCTGTAGCAATTCAATCTGCATCGGTTTATGGTTTGAAACACCAAAATGGCGAACCTTTCCGCTTTCAAAAAGAACATCAAATGCAGCGGCAACTTCTTCCGGTTCTACGAGTGCATCCGGACGATGAAGAAGCAGAAGATCAAGATAATCTGTATGAAGCCTTTTTAAAATACCATCGACAGATTTCAGAATATGCTCCTTTGAGAAATCATAGAAGCCTTGGCGGATGCCACATTTTGACTGCAGGTAAATATCTTCACGCTTTAGGGATGGATCGTCTGCAATTGCTTCGCCGAATACGCTCTCACTCATACCACCACCGTAGATATCAGCGTGATCAAAGAAATATGCGCCTTGCTCCAGCGCAGCATGAATAAAATGATTCATCTCATCCTTTGATTTTTCAGAAAGGCGCATGCATCCAACTGCAACTGAAGGAACCTTTCGTATATTATTGCCTAAAATTGTTTCTCTCATAGTAAAAATCTCCTTTGTAATTATTTTCTAATTCCCATAATGAGTGCGGCGTAGCCCCAATCCCATATGAGCTCTGCAAAGCTGTTTTCCAGATATTCGCGTATGTCATCATCATCATATCCTGTCATGCGTGAGATGATGACAATATGCTCTCTGATGGTTTCATATGTCAACGGACTATTGGCATTGTGACTGTACCACAAGAAAAGACTTTGACGTATAGCCGTGTATTCAATCATAATCCACTGCATTTTGATAATCATGTGTTCAATAATCTTTTTAGTGGATGCTGCTTCAGGCGATATCAGGTCGGAAAACAGCTCGTTTGCCAGATAATTGCGAAAAACAATGTCATAATCTGTGAGCATTGAGCAAAATTGTTTCTGCGATGTTTGCAAGGTGCGGCTCATGGAATTATCGTCTGACTGTGAATAAATATTGGAGTATTTACAAGCTTCGGTCAGTACAGGCTGAAGAAAGGCTGTATACAAACCCTCTTTACGATAATTTACTGATAAATCCTGAAGCAGCTCATTGCATTCAATAAATGTATCTTCGTCCGGGATATGGATATCTTCCATGGCGGTATTCAGTTCATTAAGCGTATGTCCGGAAAAATATTCCTGTATATGTGCATTGGTGATTGGCTGGTTTTTATATAATTCCAATAAAATGTAAAGCCCATCAAGTAAAGTCTGCTCCACTGAAAGCCCTTGGTCAGATATCAGTTTAATCAGATTATAACGGATTAAAAATGCCGTAGATAAATTATTCCGGGTCTCGGATATTACAGGAAATGTGACAGGTTTTTCGCACCACAGGTCGATAACTGCCGGACAGCACGGCATGAGTGTTCGTTCCTCATGTGTTGAAAACCGGTGGATTTCTCTGGGAAACAGTGCACATGTCTCTGAAAGCACTTCGTCTGAGTATGTCATTACAAGATGACATAGCTTATCCTTTGAAAGAAACGGACACCGATGTTTTTCGTCCAGTTTAATAACCAGACTGCCATCCTTATGGCATGTGTAAGAGCTTAGATTGTCACTTTTTCCAGACACTTTATCAGCAGAAAAAGGGGCTGTAGATAAAGTATCCGGAGGGGAAAGCTTCTTCCATTTGCGGTTTGTAGCGTCATCTACTGCAATTTTCCACTCCTGACAGCATGTGATACTGCATTTGTCAGCAATACATTTGAAATTGTTGTAATAGTCCGGTTGATAGTTTTTCATGTTTTTCCTTTACTTATACAGATTTGTGAATAGAGCATAGTATAGCTTGTTATTATCAATCAATCACATGATGATTCAGCCATTTTCTTGAGTGGAATCTGGCAGTAAATATAATAGAACGAAGCATCCAGTCACAAGCCATGCCAATCCACACTGCAATCGGACCAAAGCCCCATACACGGCAGAGGTATATGCACAGGCTTACACGGCAAAGCCACATTGTGCAGCAGGATACAATCATGGAGAATTTCACATCGCCTGCGGCACGCAGCCCATATGGCGGGATGAAGGATGGTACCCAGCAGATTGGCTTGACAATTGTGATAAAGGTAATCATCTCAAAGCAGAGCCGTGCACTGGCAGGTTCCATTCCGGCAAGCATTGTAATGGGCTTTGTGAGTATGAAAATAATCAGACAGCTGGCAATGATTACGACCTCAGACACCAGTGACAGTTTTTTGATATAGTAGATAGCTTCATCCTTTCTGCCGGCACCCAGACACTGTCCTACAACAGTCATAAGACCTATTCCTATTCCGATAGCGGCAATACCATTTAAGTTTTCGAGGATATTGGTCATGGCCTGGGCAGCGATGGCCACGGTTCCAAGAGTGGATACAGTAGACTGGATAGCCAGCTTTCCAAACTGGAACATGCTGTTTTCGATTCCTGATGGGATACCGATGAGCAGGATTTTTTTAATCAGGCCCCATTCAGGGCGTATAGACATATAGTTCTTTATGAAAATCGGTTCATTTTCCCTTCGAAGCTGTATGATAACGACAATCGCGCAGAATATTCGGGATACGAGAGTGGAAATAGCAGCTCCCTCAACACCCATGCCGAAGCCGAAAATCAGAATAGCGTTGCCGCCGATATTCATAAAGTTTGAAATAACAGATATGACCATAGGATTGCGACTGTTATTCTGTGCGCGCATAATGGATGCGCCGGCATCATAGAGACCTATAAAAGGAAATGACAGCAATGTAAAAAAGAAATAAACCTGTGAGTTTCTCATTACATCAGCTTCAACAGCACCAAAAATGGCACGAAGCAGTGGCTTTCTTGTTATCAGACAAAAAGCAGATAAAAGTACAGACAGAAATGCCATGACAAAAAATACCTGTCTTGCAGCATGGCGGGCACCTTTTGTATTGTGACTTCCCAGATACTGTGAACAGAGAATCGCACCACCGGCGGCAAGCGCTGAAAGTGCCTGTATGACAAGGATATTGATTGAGTCTACAAGCGAGACCGCTGAGATAGCGGCAGAACCTACATTGCTGACCATCATTGTATCCACAGTTCCCATAAGAGAGGCCAATAGCTGTTCTATTATTATCGGAACCAAAAGCTTTCGAAGTTTAGTATTTGTATAAATATGATTGGTTGTAGTATTAAGGTTTGCTGTTTTTATTTTATCTGAATGTAAATTTGTCATATCTGATTACCTTTATTACCATATATTTTACGTGTTTAGGTTAGTACGATAAATTCGTAATGTCAATAAGGAATATTTAAAGTGCTGGCAAAGTGTTAGTAATAAAATTATTTAAAATGTCAGTAACTTCTGTTTTTTGAACAATATTGCACAATCCTCTTTTATTTTGAACCAAAAAGTTATACAATAGTACCATAGTAAAAGGCATCAAAACTAATTCCAAAATTAAATCACGAGAGGTATCAACATGAAAAAAGCAAAGAAACCACCTCTGTACAAAAGCTTCGGCTATGCCTTCGAGGGTATATTTACATGCATCAGAAATGAGCGCAATATCAAGATACACTGCACTGTCGCGATACTTGTAGTGATAGCAGGAGCGGTACTTGGGATAACACCGACTGAGTGGTGCATCTGCCTGACGCTGTTTGGACTGGTGATAGCCCTGGAGCTGGTCAACACTGCGATTGAGTCAGTTGTAGATTTGGTAACGACAGAACGAAAGCCGCTTGCCAAGGTAGCTAAGGACACGGCAGCAGGAGCAGTGCTTGTGGCAGCAATAATGGCTGCGATAGTTGGACTTATCATTTTTGTGCCAAGGATTGTTTCACTATAATAACAGGAAATGGAGGATTTTACCATGGAAAGACTTACAGACGGATTAAAGAAGATTTTACTTGCAGGAATAGGAACAGTGGCAGTGACTGCTGAGAAATCAAAGGAAGTGCTTGATGAAATGGTCAAGAGAGGTGAGCTGACTGTCGAGCAGGGCAAGGTGCTCAATCAGGAGCTTAAGCACAATATCAAGGACACAGTAAAGAAAAATGTAAATGTATCTGTTAAGCCACAGTCACCGGAGGAGCTCGAGGAGCTTTTGGACAAGATGACACCTGAACAGATACAGGCTTTAAAGAGCAAGCTTGCACAGATGGATGAGGCTGACGTGGATCAAGAAGCTGATGAAAGCGTTTTCGAGGATGAGGACATTGTAACAGATACTTCAGCCGATGGAAAAAGTGCTTCCGGTGGAGAATCACAGACAGCGGATATAAAAATAGAAGCTGAGGACGATAAAGAGGAAAGCGTGAACTAGTATGGATAGCCGCCTGAAGGAGATGACAGCGGTACTTAAGAAGTACAAGCTCACGCATGGACTTACACCCGAAAAATTCAGACTTATATTGCAGGAGCTGGGACCTACCTATATTAAGCTTGGACAGATAATGTCGCTTCACTCGGATATTCTGCCAAAGGAATATTGTGAGGAGCTTATGAAGCTATGCTCAGATGTGGAGCCGATGCCGTTTGAACAGGTGGAGGCTGTCATAGATGCTTCATTTGGCTATTCATGGAAGGATGTTTTTGCTTCAATAGATAAAAAGCCTCTTGGGGCAGCTTCTATAGCGCAGGTGCACAGGGCCACACTTAAAACCGGTGAGCAGGTGGTTGTGAAGGTGCAAAGGAAGGGCATTCACGAGGTGATGTCAAAGGACATGGCGCTGCTTCACAAGGCGGTTAAGCTTGTGCCGCCCATCTCTATAAAGGGCATTGTGGATTTTGACATGGTGCTTGATGAGATGTGGGCTGTGGCACAGGAGGAGATGAATTTCCTGCTTGAGGCATCCAATATTGAGGAGTTTGCCGGCAATAACAGGGATGTTGCATTTGTAGCCACACCAAAGCTTTACCGCAAGTATACCACATCACATGTACTTGTCATGGAGTATATAAAGGGCTTTAATATCGATGACAAGGAGGGGCTTTTAAAGGATGGCTATGACCTTGAGGAGATAGGCAGCAAGCTGATTGACAACTATATCAGGCAGGTGATAGAGGATGGCTTCTTCCATGCGGACCCGCATCCGGGCAATGTAAGGATAAGGGATGGCAAAATTGTCTGGATTGATATGGGCATGATGGGAAGGCTTTCTGAGCATGACAAAAAGGAACTGAGCAATGCTGTTTACGGCATCGCCATGAACGATATCGGCATGATAGAGGATGCGGTGCTTGCAATTGGTGACTTTAAGGGTGAGCCTGACAGGGCAAAGCTGTACAAGGATATCAAGATAATCATAAATAAATACGGCAGTCTGGATATGGGGCAGGTCGATATTGCAGAGTTTATTCAGGAACTTTTGGAGGTAATGAAGAACAACCGCATTGTTATGCCGCACGGTTTTACAATGCTTGCTAGGGGAATCACTCAGATAGAGGGCGTGCTTGCGGATATTGCACCGGGCATCAACATGGTAGAGATTGCTTCTGCAAGGATAAGGCAGGAGATGCTTAAGAATTTTGATTTGAAGGGCGAGCTTAAAAAAGCCGGGAAGACAGCATACAAATCAGCTCACCGCATGGCAGAACTGCCGGAGAGAATGGCGCAGATACTCGAGGAATATCAAAGAGGGCAGACACGCATAAATTTTGACATGCATGCTTCTGATGAGCTTGCGAGGCTTTTACACAGGCTGGTGAGAAATATCGTCATGGGCTTATGGGTTATGGCACTTCTAATCAGCTCAAGCATAGTGTGTACCACAGATATGACACCTAAGATACTTGGAATACCGGCGCTTGGTGTGATGGGATATGTGTTCGCATGCATCATAGTGCTTTATACGATTGTGAAGCATTTCATATCCAGACGATGAAAAAAAGCAGGATTCTGAAATTAATCAGAAATCCTGCTTTTTAATTACGTTATATTATTTCGATGATTTTTTACTCTTTGCTTTTTTATAATCCTCATCAAGATGATATTTGTCCTGATACATGGTGAACTGACCTACAAATGCAGGCTCCTGTCCGGCCTTAAGCTCATTGAGATAATCATGTGTCTCGAATGATGAGTTGTGTGTCTGAATCAGGCATACAGCAATGTTTGAGCAGTGATCCGAAGCTCTCTCACAGTTTGTGATGTAATCTGTGAGGAATACGCCGAGTCTGCTGTCACATTTGCCCTTCTGAAGACGCTCGATATGATAATTTCTAATCTCCTTGGTGAGATCGTCAATAACCTGCTCAAGCGGCTCAACCTTGACTGCCTCTGTCAAATCGTTTTTGCTAAATGCCTCTACAGTGAGAGTGAGAATCTCGCGCAGAGCATTGTTGAGCACCGTGAGCTCTTTTCTTGCGTTCTTTGAAAATTCAAGCTTGTTATCATCAATCTGCTTGGCAAGCTTTGCCATATTTATCGCATGATCTCCGATTCTCTCGAAGTCATTGATTGCATGAAGCATCTTTGAAATCTCGTTGTTGCCGCCCTCAGAAACATCCTTTCCGGATAAGTGAATGAGGAAGGTGTCAAGCTGATCCTCTAAGTAATCAAGGCGCTCCTCCATGACTTCAATATCATCAAACTTTGAATCTGAGTAATTGTCAAAGAGATCTAAAGCATTCTTGAAGCTGTCTCTTGCAAGCTCAGCCATCTCGTTTGTCTTCTCAAGACATTCTTTGACAGCAAGTCCAGGTGAGAGTAAAAGTCTCTCGTCGAGTACAACCTGTCCGTCTGCGTTGTCAGTTGTGACAAGCTTCTTAGCAATCTTTACAAGGGAATTGCTAAACGGAAGAAGGATAATAGTGGTAGCGACGTTGAAGATTGAGTGGAACACCGCAATCATTACAGGAGTGATGCTGTCATTAAATAATGTCAGATCAACAGCATAACGTGCGATACAGTATACTACAAGTCCTATTGCTGTACCGAACAGATTGAAGCTGATGTGGATGATGGATACTCTCTTGGCGTTTTTGTTTACGCCGATTGACGAAAGCAGTGCAGTCACGCATGTACCGATGTTCTGACCCATGATGATCGGGATAGCCATGCTATATGAGATAGCACCTGTCATGGCTAAAGCCTGCAGCACACCAACTGATGCGGCAGATGACTGGATGACTCCGGTAAATACAGCACCTACAAGCACTCCGAGGAATGGATTGTTAAAGGTGGTGAGCAGTCCGGTAAATTCAGGCATATCTGCGAGTGGTGATACAGCGCCGCTCATGAGCTGCATACCATACATGAGTACGGCAAAACCTGCCATGATGATTCCAACGTCCTTGCGCTTTTCCTTCTTGCTTCCCATAATCATAATCACACCGATAAGCGCGATGACAGGGGAGAAGTTCTCAGGCTTTAACATCGAGATGAACAGATTGTCACTTTCGATACCTGAAAGACTAAGAATCCATGCGGTGAGAGTGGTTCCGATGTTGGAACCCATGATGACACCAACAGTCTGGGCAAGCTCCATGATGCCGGAGTTTACGAGTCCGACAAGCATAACAGTAAGTGCGGATGAGGATTGGATTGCAATAGTGACTATTGCTCCAAAAAATAAGCTCTTGATAGGGTTTGAGGTTACCTCCTTAAGTATCTTTTGGAGATTGCCTCCTGCGAGCTTCTCAAGACTGCCTGACATAACATGCATTCCGAAAAGGAAAAAGGCAAGTCCACCGCATAACTGCAATATAGAGTAAATGTTCATGTTTACCTCCGTTTGTAAAAATAATTTGTTTTACTATTTGCTCCAGTTATACATATTTAGTTTACACAAAACACATA